>Ga0233434_1000541_pt1 | contig 41984 bp, 42 predicted proteins | sample SI_122_August201_4_FD_182738 | JGI IMG/M metagenome (GOLD analysis project Ga0233434, IMG submission 182738) | Seawater microbial communities from Saanich Inlet, British Columbia, Canada - SI_122_August2016_120_MG | ecosystem: Environmental > Aquatic > Marine > Inlet | place: Canada: British...
TGGATCATTCAAAATTTTTTCAATTTTTTCAATTAATTCTTTAGAATTCCCTTTTTCTACCAAAAATCCTGTTTTTCCATCTATTATTAACTCTGGAATTCCTCCAACATTTGTAGCAATAACGGGTTTTTTCATTAATTGTGCTTCAAGTAAAGTTAGTGGTGACATATCTAATCCTGAAATTAAAGCATAAATATCAATTTCTGATAAATATTCTCTAACTTTATTTGGATATTGTAATGGTCCTAACCATTTGAAATTTTTATATTTTTTTAATTTTACCATAATTTCTTTTCTAAATGGTCCATCTCCTACCCAATAAAATTTAACATTTGGAAATTTTTCAAGTATCTTTTCTAAAATTAACATTTCTTTTGCTTTATCCCAAATAACTGCACCTTGAAGTAATCCTACACATGGATGTTCTAATTTCATACCTTCGACATCATACCAATTAGATGGATCTATTCCTTGATGCATAACAAATGTTTTTTTATTTGGAATTTTTTCTTTTGTTATTTCGTTTAAATAATTACAAATTGGAACAATTATTTCTGCATTTTTAAAACATTGCTTACCTATTTTTTCCCATGTATTTAGTGCTATTTTTTTTGGAAATGAATTATAAATTGTTTCCCGAGCTGTTTTCATTTCTTTCCAATAATCCCCTCTAACATGAATTACTAATGGAATTTTTTCTTTAATTGCATCTAATCCAAAATGTCTTTGCCTATCTACTAAAATAATATCTGGTTTAAATTCTTTTATCAATTTTTTAAATGTATTTTTTGGTTTTAACCAATGTTTTATTTTTCGACTAGGAAATCCATCAGAAAAATCTATATCGAAAACTACTTTTGTTTCAATTCCAAGATTGATTAATTCTTTAGCAAATTCATTTAGATGGAATATTTTAGAACTAGATGCACCAATTAATATTTTCAAGTTAATTTCTAATAATTATTCAAGTATAATATTTACTCGTATAAATTATACTTAAATTTCATCAAATTTTTTCATAGAAATAATTTCATTAATCCATTTTTCAAGAAATACTGTTGGTTTCCATCCTATTTTTTCTTTAATTAGGTCAATATTAGCAACTGTTTTTTGTACATCTCCTTGTAGAGATGGACCAAAAATAGGATTAATATTTAAATTTGAAAATTTTATGATTGTTTTTGCTAAATCTAATATTGTGGTTGATGTATTTGTTCCTACATTGAAAAATTCATGATCAATATTACTATCCATTGACATAATATTTGCATCAGCAACATCTTCTACATATACAAAATCTCTGAATTGTGAACCATCACCATTAATTTTTGGTGGTAATTTATCTTTGATTCTTTCTAAAAATAATTTTAAAACTCCTGCATATTCTTTTGATTGACCTTTTCCAAACACGTTAAAATATCTTAATCCAATTACTCGTACTCCCATTCCTGCATATTTTATTGCTAACTTTTCATCATCAAGTTTTGTTATGGCATAGGGATTGATTGGATTTTTTTGATCATTTTCTTCAATAGGGATTTTTTCAGGATTTCCATATATGCTTGAAGAACTAGCATATACAACTTTAAAATTAAATTCTCTGGCAAGTTTTAGGATATTTTCAGTTCCTTTTACATTTACATCGAAATATTCTTGTTCTTTTGAGAATGATTCTTGAACTGAAGCTAATGCTGCTTGATGAAATACTCCGTCTGTATTTTTTAATGTATTTTTTAATAAATCAAAATCTCGTATATCTCCATTAACAAATTTAATTTTTTTAATAATTTTACTCAAATTTTCTTTTTTGCCATTACTTAGATTATCAATAATGGTGACATTATGACCTATTTTGACTAACTGTTCTGCAATATGACTGCCAATAAATCCTGCACCTCCAGTTATAACAAAATCCATGTATTTTTATTATTATGGGGTATAATTAATTCTATTCAACAAATGTTAAAATCCTTCTCATTTAGGATTTTGTATAATGAAAAAAATTAAAGTTGCATTTATCTATAGATCTTCAAATCCATATATGTCTAAAAAAGCATGGGCTACTACTTACTACCATTTTTTTATGGATGCATTAAAAAGAAATGAAGAATTAGATGTGTCTTATTTCCCTGCTGAAAAAAGTTTTGACACATCAGTTTTAAAAAATAAATTTGATATTATTTTGTTATGGGAAAATCACCCATGGGGGTCTCCCGATGAGTTAATTGGAATTCAAAATCTAAACATCCCTGTAATATGTAGAATAAATGATGCACATGATGCAAAAATTAAAGGAAAGATAGAATATCATGAAAAATATAAAATTGATTATTATTTTGGATATTTGCCTGAAAGTTTTTTTTATAAATATTATCCTAAATTTTTTAAATACAAAGTAATCCTCTATGGGGTTGAACCGTCTCTTTATCAAAATCTAACTCCTTTTTCTCAAAGAATAAAAAATAAAATTTTATGTTCTGGTGCTGCCGCTAGCACCAAACTAACTACTCAATTATTTGAGAGAATTATTAGATTTAGGGGTGAAACTAGTATGTTTAAACACTATAAACTTCGAACAATGTCTATAAAATTACCTTATGTTGATTATACTACAACGCTTGTTCACAAGTACGTAAATGATGATTATCCAAAACTTTTAGCACAATATTGCACTTCCATTGCATCTCATTCATTATATCCAGTGATCAAATACTGGGAAAGTACTGCCTCAAATTGTCTTACATTTATGGAAATTACTGATAAAAATGGTGCCGATATATTGGGATTTAAAAATAATGACACAGCAATTTTTATCAACCAAAAAAATTATAAACAAAAATATGAAGAATATTTATCTGATCCAAATAATCCGAAATGGGAAGAAATTGCAAATGCGGGCCATGATTATACTATGAAAAATTTAACTAATGATCATGCTGTTAAATCACTTGTTGATATAATGAAAGAATTAATCAAATAAAAAATATTTAACCCATTCCAATTGCTGAATAATCCATATCAAAATTATGATTAACTAATAACCTTCTACTATCTATAATCACTCGTTTTTTCATTAATTTTAATTCATTATTATTAATTTTTGAATATTCTTTTGATGTTGTCATTATTATTGCACATTCAGTATTTTTCAAAGCCTCTTTAATTGAATCTGTATATTGGATTTTATCTCCTAGTACTAATTTTGTATTCAAAATTGCTTTTGAATCATGTGCAATAATCTTTACACCTTTTTTCAATAATAACTCAATTAATTTAATTGATATTGAATCCCTAATGTCATCTGTATCAGCTTTAAATGCAAGACCTAAAATTGTTATTTTTTTCCCATTAACTTTTCCAACTTTTTTCTTAATTGTATTTATTATATTTTCTAATTGTTGTTGATTAATTTCCTCCACTGCATGTAATAATGCTGGTTTAATTTTATATTTATTTGAAAAATTGATAATTGCTTTGACATCTTTTGGTAAACAGGAACCCCCATAACCTGGACCTGCAGTTAAGAAAAGATTCCCTATTCTTGGATCTAACCCTATAGTTTTTGCAACTGCATCTACGTTAACTCCCGATATGGCTTCACATATAGTTGCAATTTGATTGATAAAACTAATTTTCGTAGCTAAAAATGAATTATTAGCATATTTTACCATCTCTGATGTTTGATGATTTGTATTGACAATTGGTACATTTTTATGAAATTTTGTATAAAAATTCTCTACTTTTTTTGTAAATTTATCATTATACCCACCGATCACTACAACATGTGGATTGATTGTATCATTTACTGCATTAGTTTCTCTAAGAAATTCTGGATTTGTAATTAATCCAAAATCTTTTCCAACTTTTTTGCTAGATTCTTTTTCTAATATCGGTAAAATTATTTTTAATGTAGTTTCAGGAATAACTGTACTCTTAATAATTATAATTGGAATATTTGTTGTTCTTGCTAGATTCTTCCCAATCTCTTTAACAACTTTTTTTATCATAGTCAAATCTATACTGCCATCTTTTCTTTGTGGTGTTCCAACTGCTATGAAAATTAATTTACATTCTGTTACTATTGGATTAATTTCAGTTGTGATTTGAAGACCATTTTTTAATGCATTTTTTAATGTGTTATCAAGTTCTGGTTCATAAAACGGTGCTTTTCCAGTTAAGATCTTTTTGACTTTTTGAATATCTGAATCTACACCAATTACTGAATATTTTTTTGATCCAAGTACTGCTGCAAATGAAAGTCCAACAAAGCCTAATCCAATTATTCCAATTTTCATGGTCTTACAAAAATTATTTTCTATTAAAATGATTCTGTTTTCAATTAAAAGTCAAGTTTTTCATCTTATCTATTTCTACCTTAATTTTACTATTACAGATTAATATCAATAACATGTTAGTTATAATAACTAGAAAAATTATAAAAAATAGACCAAATGAAAATAGCTTTAGTTTGCCCTGCCTCATTACCTGCAACACAATTTGGTGGAATTGTTTTTCTTGCAGTTGACCTTGCTAGAGAAATTTCTGAGTTGGGTCATGATGTAACGATATACACAACTGATTTAGATTTTAGTAATGGTTCAAATAAATTTAATAAAAAATTATCTAGAATTGAAAAATTTAATAAATTTAAAATTAATAGAACACATGTTTGGTTTTCATTAAAATTATTTTTTGTTAACCCCTCTATGTTTAATCAGATAAAAAATGATAAACCTGATATTATACATACAATAGGTTTACGTAGTTTTCAATCATTTGTTGCTTGGAATGTTTCTAAAAAATTAAAAATTCCACTAATTGCATCTGATCAAGGTGGATTGACTACACATCCATTTTTAAATGAATCTGGTTTATTTTTAAAAATATTATATAAAATCCAAAATTTCTTTATTAAAAAAATAATTAATGATTGTACAGCAATCAGTGTAGCTAATGAATATGAAAAAAATATTTTTTTAGAATTAAATAAGAAATCTAAAATTAAAATAATTCGTAATGGTGTTAATTTAAAAACTTTAGTTAGTAAAATAGATTTTAAAACTAAATATGGAATTAATACAAAATTTATTTTATTTGTTGGACGATTTTCAAAAAGTAAAGGAATTGAAACTTTAATTCATGCATTTAATATTATTCAAAATAATAATCAATTTTCAAATATTCATTTGGTAATAATGGGTGTAGATTTTGGATATGAACAATCTATGGAAGAATTAATCAAAATTAATAATTTATCTGAAAAAATTATAGTGATAAAAAATCCTCCACGAGATGATGTAATTTCTGCATATCAAGTAAGTGAATTTTTAGTTCTTCCATCACAATGGGAATTATCGCCATTAGTCCCACTTGAATCCTTTGCGTTTAAAAAACCCGTAATTTCTACAAAATCACATGGAATTCCATTTACCATTCAAGATGGTAAAAATGGGATTCTTGTTGAGCCTGATAAACCAGATCAATTAGCAACAGCAATAACAAAATTACTTCTAGATGATAATCTGAGAATTAGATTGGGATTATCTGGATACAACTTTGTGCATGATGAATGTAATTGTGTATCTATGGCTAAAAATTCTTTAGAATTATATGAACAAATACTAAAAAATAATGATAATAAATAAGGAAATTTGAGTGATGAATGTGAAAAAAGATTTTTTTAAAGATTCAAAAATAAAATTTCCAGCTTATGAACCATGGATTTCAAATGATGATAAACAAATTGTAAATAAAGCACTTTCACAAAGTATGTTGACACTTGGACCACAATTAGAAAAATTTGAAAAAGATTTTTGTAAATATTCTAAATCAAAATATGCAGTAGCAGTATCAAATTGTACTGCTGCATTACATCTATCTTTAATGGCGTTAGGAATTAAGAAAGATGATGAAATTATTATTCCAGATTTAACATTTGTAGCAGATGCAAATGCAGTTTTAGCATGTAATGCTAAACCCGTAATTACAGATATTAATCAAAATAATTTCTTTTTATCAATTTCAAATCTTAAAAAAAATATAACGAAAAAAACTAAAGCAATAATTCCAGTTCATATTTATGGACAAGTTTGTAATATTGAAGAAATTCTGGATGTTGCAAAAGATAATAATCTAAAAGTTATAGAAGATTGTGCTCATGCAGTAGGAACATTTCATAAATCTAAGCATGTTGGAACATTGGGAAATACTGGATGTTTCTCATTTTATCCTACAAAAAATATTACAACAGCTGAAGGTGGAATGGTTATAACTAATTCAAAACAAATTGCAGAAAAAGTAAGAAAGTTACGAAGTCATGGGATGACTAAGTCTCTCAAAAATAGATACTCTAGTGAATATCCATGGATTTTTGACATTATAGAGCCTGGATATAATTATAGATTAGATGAAATTCGTGCAGCTTTAGGTATTACACAATTAAAACGAATCAAAAAAATTAATGAACTTCGTAAAAAAGCATCATTATATTATTATAAAAATTTGTTGAATATTCCAGGAATAATTTTGCCAGATATGGTGAATGATAAAAGTCATTCATACCATCTTTACACAATTAGAGTAAAATCACCATACAAATTATCTAGAAATCAATTATTCAAAAAATTAAAAGATAATGGGATTAGAACTACTGTATATTGGATGCCTGTTCACAAATATACTGCATATCAACAATTTGCTAAAAAATCTAATGTTACTAATACAACAAAAATTTATGATGAAATTTTAGCATTACCTTTATTTCCAAATATATCAAAAATTCACCAAGATAATGTGATAAAAGTCATAAAATCATTCTAAAAAAAATTCTATATTATTTCTGAAAGCCATATTTGTTTACGGGTAGAATTTGAAAGTCTATGTGCTTCCATTACTTTTGCTTGATTCCATAGCTCCTCTTCAAAGTCAAATGGAGATTTTTTCTTACCCATAATTTCCATACAAAAAATATCTATCATTTTAAGAAAGTGATCCGTAGGAGGAATTTCAATTATTTCTTTTTTCCTACCTTCCCAAGTATTTTCTATATTGTATTGTAACTTTATTTTTGTTATGAAATTAGATGGAACCGAATATGCTCTGTCTAATGATATTGTCCCATCAGATCCCCATATTTCATATTTTGCTTGATAGTAGTTTCCATTTGCATAAGTTATGCTTGCAGTTTTATTATTTTTGTATGTTATAATGGACGTTCCTTTTACATCTACATCGTTTTTTAGGTCATTATGACTTTGATAAAATATGGAAACTGGTTCCTCTTCAAAAATCATTCTACTGGCACATATTGGATAGCATCCTGAATCATTCAAAAATCCTCCCCCTAATTCTTTGTTATATCTAATATCTCCTTCTGGAAAAGATGGAAATCCAAAACTACCGTTGAATGAATCCACTTTACCGATTTTTTTAATATCTATCAATTCTTTGACTTTTTGATGTTGAGGATGAAATCTAAACATAAAACCTTCCATAATCCTTACGTTATTGTTTTTTGAAAATTCAATCATTTTTTTTGCTGAATTAAAAGAATCAGTCGATGATTTTTCACAATAGATATGTTTTCCTGCCGATGCTGCTTTTATGGCTAATTCTGCATGTGTGCCAATTGGAGTAGAAATGTAAATTGCATCAACAGATTCATCCGATATTACATCATCATAATTACCATTTTTTTTACAATTAAATTTCTTAGCGAGCTCTTTGGATTTTTCATTTGTTCTACTTCCAATTATTTCAAGTTCTGCAAATTCTGACTTTAATATTGCAGGAATAACCGATTTTTTAGCAATTCTAGAACAACCAATAATGCCAAATTTTAGTGGATTCAATTTATTCACAAATATGAAATAATGCCTCTTACATGTGGTCCAACAAAATTTTCAATTTTTAGTAATTGTTTAATTTGATATAATGTAACCCAAATAAAATAATCTGGAATATCTAATTCTTCATCATCTTCAATTTCTACAATCATATTGTAATTTGATTTTAAATAAAATCTCCCACCATCTTCAGATTGCCATTTTGCATAAATGATTTTTGGGTTATTTGAATCATCAAAATATTCTGCAAATAAAGGTCGTTTTCCCCCATGAGCCTTTAGTAGATTACTTGTTGTTGCTTGTAATGTTGGCGATAATTGTAGTTTTCCAATATTTCCTGGTTCTGCTTTTGCTTGAAGTAAATAATGTGGAATACCATTAATTTTTTTCATTAAAATTCCTAATATTCCTCCTGGATTTTTTGCAATCATTGGTTGAGTCCAACCTTCTTTTCCCACTTCTCGGTCAAATGTATTTGAAACTTTGATACCAATAATTTCAAAAAACCCTTTTGAATCATGAGATATATTTCCCGATTTTATTTCTATATTCCATTTTTCTAAATCTTTTACATCAATTTCTTCAACAATCATGTCTGATTCTTCCCTTTTTTTATTAAACCACTTGATGATATAATCAAGTTTGTTTATTTGATTATCATCCTGAATTGATTCTAACATAGTTTCAATTCTTGCTTTAGAGTCTTCATTTACACTGTAATTTTTTTTTTGTAAACAATTTATTATTTCATCAATTATCAATATGATCAATCCATATTTGATCAAATTATAAATTTTTAAGATTATTTAATATAGTATTTAAGTTATTGTGACATTGCACGATGTTATATTACTTAATAATTTTATTATTTTTTATCCCATTTACTGCATTTGCTGATACGCCAGAAAATTGTTTATTATTAAGTGATCTTGATAATAATAAAAAATTAAATTAAATATCCCTCATTAAATTTTTTAAATTGTGACTTAATTGTAATAAAACTTAATGATTTAGATTTTAAAAATGCAAATTTTGATGGTGTTAATCTACAAAATTTAAATTTAAGATTTGTAAATTTAATTAATACAAATTTAATTAATACAAATTTAATTGATGCTGATTTTTATAATGCAACTATCAAGAATACTGATTTTGATGGAACACTTTTTCATAATGCCAATTTTTTTGGTACTAGTATATTAGATAATTACAAACCCTTGAATGATTCTGAACTAATTTTTAATTCTAAAGGCAATGCTATTGCTTACTCGTACTATGGATTTTCAGTTAATTCTGATGATACATCTGATATTTTTTCTCAAAATGATTTAACTGGATTAACTCTTTACCCAAAATTTTTTTGAAAATTATTCTATTTATAAAAAATTTATCTAGTTCATTATTTCAAAATATAATATTTGATTTTTTTTGATATTAAAAACTCCCAATTTCTTGGAATTCATTTTCATAATGTCATGTTCAAAAATTCAAATTTAACTAATGTTGATTTATCTAGTTCTAAATTCGACACTATGAATTTTATTAATACTACTTTGAATTACTCAAAATTAAATCATGTATATGTTGGTTTAGTATTCAAAAATTTAAATTTAACTAATATTACTTTTTCAAATTTACAAATTAATGTAACAGTTTTTGATAATATTAATTTAACAACTTCTAATTTTTCACATACAGCATTACATGCTAGTCAATTTATTGATTCTAATTTACATGGATTGCATATAATTGATGCAGAATTAAACAATTCATCATTTAAAAACTCTAATGTCAAAAATTTAAAATTTAATGATAGTATGTTAAATAATATCCTTTTTGATAAAAATACAATTTTTTCTTCTGATATTCGTAATGAGATTTTTTAAGTACTTCATTTGAACCATTAATTAATTATTTTGATTATGGAAAATGAGTTTTGGAAAATCAATTAATAAAACATTTAGGATTTGTTGATGGTAATCCCCTTTCTAAATTTTATTAATTTTCTTCAAATAAAGTTAAAATAATAAATTATGAACTAAACATTTACTAATATGGATTAAGAAATATGTTATACAGATGCTTCAAAATAAAAACGTTAAAAATATTAAAAAATGTAAAAAAATCAAATTATTATTGACAGATGTTGATGGGGTTTTAACTGATGGTGGACGTTATTATTCTAAAGATGGTGAAATTTTAAAAAAATTTCATGTTAGGGATGGAATGGGAATTAATATTTTATTAAGAAATAATATTAAAACTATTATTATTACAAAAGAAAAATCAATGATTACAAAAAAATGGGCTAAAGATGTGAATGTGTTTAAAGTCTATTTGGGAGCAATAAAAAAAGAACAAATATTAATAAAAATTTGTAAAAAATATAAAATTAATTTAGATGAATTAGCATATGTCGGAGATGATGTAAATGACGTTGAAGTTTTAAAAAAAGTTGGTTTTTCAGCAGTACCGCAGGATTCCGTATTTCAAGTAAAAAAAATTGCCGATTTTATATGTAAGTCTTCTGGTGGAAAAGGATGCTTTAGAGAAATTGCCGATTTTATTTTATTGTCTAAATTCTCTACTCAAACAAAGTGGTATTAGATCTAAAATAATAAAAAGAGCTAAAATATTTTTATTATATTGACGTACATTATTGCTGAAATTGGGATAAACCATAATGGAGATATAGAAATTGCAAAAAAACTTGTAGATCTAGCAGTAGATGCTGGTTGTGATGCAGTAAAATTTCAAAAAAGAACTATAGAAAAAGTATATTCCAAAGAAGTTTTAGATGCACCGCGAGATAGCCCATGGGGAACAACACAAAGACAACAAAAAGAAGGGTTAGAATTATCTGAAAAAGAATATAAAATAATCAATGCCTATTGTAATAAAAGAAAAATTGAATGGTTTGTATCATGTTGGGATACTGCAAGTCAAATTCAAATGAGAAAATTTAAAACTAAATTCAATAAGGTTGCATCTGCAATGTTAGTTCATAAAAAACTTTTAAAATTAATTGCTGAAGAAAAAAAATATACTTTTATTTCAACAGGAATGAGTACAATTAAAGATATTGAAGAGGCTGTAAAAATTTTTAGAAAGTACAAATGTCCTTTTGAATTAATGCATACTAATAGTACATATCCAATGCCTTTGGAAGATGCAAATCTAAATGTAATTACAACTTTAAAAATGAAGTTTAAATGTAGTGTAGGGTATAGTGGACACGAAACAAGTTCATATCTATTACCAATTATTGCAGTTACATTGGGTGCTACATCAATAGAACGTCACATTACACTTGATAGAGCAATGTATGGATCTGATCAAGCAGCATCATTAGAGAAAACAGGGTTAAAAAGAATGGTTAGAGATGTAAGAGAAATAAAGAAGGTTCTAGGAAATAGTAAAAAAAGTATTCAAGATACAGAAATACCAGTTCAAAAGAAATTAAGAGAAATATTAATTTAGGTATGAAAAAAATAATTGAAAAAAATTTTTTAGAAAGTGCAAAAATTATTCAAGAATCTTTAGAATTATCAGAACAAATAGAAAAATGTGTAACGATGATTTCTACTTCATTAAAAAATGGTAAAAAAATTTGTCTTTTTGGAAACGGAGGTAGTGCAGCTGATGCACAACATTTTGCTGCAGAATTAATTGGAAGGTATAACATGGAGAGAGAAAGTATTCCTGCAATTTCTTTTACTACAGATACATCCATTATTACATCCATGTCTAACGATTACTCATTTGATGATATTTTTAGTCGTCAATGTGAGGGATTAGTTAATGAAGACGATATAGTAATTGCAATTTCAACCAGTGGTAATTCAAAAAATGTAATAAATGGAGCGATTATGGCAAAAAAGAAAAAAGCAAAAATTATAGGACTACTAGGTAACGCTGGCGGTAAATTAAAAGAAAATGTAGACATACCAATTATTGTTAAATCAAACATAACTCCCAGAATTCAAGAAGTTCATAGAGTGATTTATCATATTATTTGTGAATTAGTAGAAATAGAATTAATGAAAAATAGATGATTGATGTGTTATCATTTAAATTAATTCAATCCTCACAACCAAATATTTCATTATTTAAAAAAATTTTAATGATATTTGATTTTATTCAACAGAAATCTACAAAAATATCTTTCATATCTCCACAAAAACTCATGACACATAATAGAAAAGATATAGAATATAGAATTCAATTTTTAAAAGATGTAATAGATAATTCTATTTTACCAGAAAAAACCCTATATTATCAATTTATTGCAGATGATGATAAAAATATTATAATGGATGCTAAAAAAGTCTCTGATGATTTTCTTAAATTATACAAAAGTATTAAAAAAAATAAAATTAAAGAACCAATAGCAATTGCAAATTATTTTACTAAAAAAATTAAAACCAGATATATCTTAAATGGGGAAAAAATTTGGAGTAATGTATCAAACGACAATAATTTTCAAGTAATTAATGGAGCACATAGACTTGCAGTTGCAATATTCTTAGAACTAGATGAAATTCCAGTTAAGATTTACAAATCATTTTCATTTGAAGTACCAAATTATACTGAATATCTTAAAATTAAAGAAATAAAATATTTAGAAAATTTAAAAGCACAAAATTAGATTGATTTTAAAATTAAAATGATCAATATTATAAATTTCTAAAATAGTTATTTTAAAAATTATTTAGATATTTAATTTTTAAAAGAATAAAAAAACACCTAAAAATGAATCAAATACAAAATTAGTGACTAGAATTATTAAAAAATACATGTAAAATTAATTACTTCTAATTTAAACTCATATGTAAACAATAAAAATAGGCTCATTTGTAAATATAATAGACAATATATTGTTAGAAAAAATATTGGAATCAATTAGAGGGCACATAGTATAATTTTAATTTAGATTTTATTGATGACTAAATTATACATTCAGAATCTGTAAAGTAATAAAATTAATTAAATTTTTTTTCTATACTATAAATTTTTTATCTTCAAATAATAGTTAAATATTGTAAAAAATCTATTTTTAATATGTCAAAACTTGAATTTAAAACTTCATCTACTCTAAACTCCAAGGTATTAATCAAACATATAATGGATTTTGAATATTATTCAAAATATTTTCCTCTTCAAATTAAAGAAGTAAAAATTATAGAAGAAAAAAATAACGAGATAATTACTGAAGAAAAAATTATTTTTAGAACGCTAGTCAAAAATGTAATTGAACAAAAATCATTACATAAAAAAACTTCTGAAAATAAATTAATAACTGAAATACTAGAAGGCCCGGCTAAAGGAACAATTGTGAATATATTTTGTAATGATGTGTCATCTGGTTCAGAAATTATAATAAACGTTGATCTAAAACTTTCTTTAAAAGCAATCTTTCTAAAACCACTTATAAAAAAATTTTATCAAAAATATTTAACAGCGCTAATTTTTAAAATAACCAATAGAGTAGAATCACTATGAATAATACTAAAAATCAAATAATTAACTGGGAAAAAGTTTTTTTATATTCAAATGATTTTAAAAATAAATCACCGTGTAAATGGGCATTCATAGAAGAATTTTTTCATAAAGAATTTTATGAAAAATTATATGAAACATTCCCAAAAGATGATGGTACATGGGAACGTGTATCAACGTGGGATAAAAACTCACTTAGAAAATTATGGAGTGATGACACCGATGAAAGTAGTATATCGGATATTTTTGATCCTAATTTAAGTGAATCATGGAATGAATTTCACCATTATTTATTTTCGGATGAGTTTATTCAAAATATACAAAAATTTTCAAGTGTTCCTGTTGGACGTCTAAAACATTTTTCAATGAAGATATCAAGAAAAGGAGATTATCAGCTTCCACATATTCACAATGTTGGACCTAGTACGTTGATATTCATGATTTATTTTACAAAAAATTGGAAAAAAGGAGATCCAGGTGGAACATACATCACACCAGAAGAAGATGAATCTAAAATAATATTTGAAGCAGATAATCTAGACAACACTGCAATAGTTTTTCAAGATGGGCCACATTCAGGTCACGGGGTTAGACCATTAAAAGAAGGAGTGGAAAGACATGCAATTCAAATATATCTTGAAGGATGGTCAGATGAAACAGGTTGGAGTTGTACTCCAATCGTAAGAGAGTTAAAAGAGATCTAAAATGAAATCTAAAATATTATTGTGGATTGATAGCCCACTTTATTTTTCTATAGCATATAATTTACAAAAAACATATGATTGTGAACTATATGCTGTTTTTGACATTACAAATAAACCAAAAATTTTTTTTCTTGAACAAAAACTTGTTAAATTTAAAAAATTTTGGTTTTATCATGATCATATAAAGAAAAATCAATCCATAGATTTTGAATATCTTAAAACATTTGAAAAAAAATATAATATTAATTTGTGGAAACTTGCAATAAATGAAAGAATTTTTTATAGATTTTATGATTTTCATAAGTTTTCATCTGAAGAGATTCTATCAATAGAGGAAAGTTCTTGTAAATTATTTGAAAATATTCTCAAAGAAGTAAAACCCGATTATTTTCTATCCTATATTCCAAATTTGCACCATTTACAATTATTTTATGAACTCTGTACTGCACAAGGAATTAAGACTTTAATTTTAAGTAATCCAATTTTAGGATACAAAACAAGAATATCTGAATCTAGACAAATAACTAATTCAGTTAAACGATATAATGAAACAAAAGGGTTAGACAGGGATTTTAGAACTATGATGGAATATCTTCATTCTTTTGATATTTCAAAACAAAATAAAACATCAAAAGAAAAAAAATCTACCATAAATTTATTTAAATCTGTATTTGAATTTATTTTTCTTTCAGATAATAAACATGAAAAAACACATTATACGTATTTTGGTAGAACAAAAATACGTGTTTTAAAATTTATGCTTAATTTGATCATTATTAAAAAACAAAGAGAAAAATTTATGGAAAAAATTTTTTTGTATGATGTTGATTTAGAAAAACCATTTGTGTATTATCCACTTGGTGTGGATCCTGAAGCAAATATTTTGGTTACAGCTCCATTTTTTACAAATCAAATTGAAATAATCCGAATTATATCTAAGGCATTACCTATTGGATATCAATTGTATGTAAAAGAAAACCCTTCACAGGTAAGTAGAGAATGGAGAACTATTTCAGAATATAAAGAAATTATTGATATTCCTAATGTCAAATTAATACATCCATCATTCTCAAACAAGAAATTATTAGAACATTCATCCGTAGTTACTACAATAGCTGGTACATCTGGTTTTGAGGCTGCATTTTATGAAAAATCTTCTATAGTTTTTGCAGATACTATTTACACATTACTTCCTTCTGTGCATAGAATTAGAGAAATTGAAAATTTGCATGATGTTATTAATACTTGTCTTTCAGAAAAAGTAAATTCATTAGATTTAGATAAATTTTTAATTCTTTTAGAAGAAGAAACTTTTGATTTTGATTTACGTGGATTCCATGCAAAAATAAGAACCCACTTCTTTAATGATGGGCAACTTATAGATAGAGAAATTTCTGAAGAAATAATGCTTAAATTTCTAACCGATAATGAAAAACCCCTTGAAACATTATCTTTAGAATACATAAAAAAATTTAATTGTAATAAGCATGAAAAATAAAAATTTAAAAATTTTAGCAATTATACCTGGAAGAGGGGGTTCCAAAGGAATTTCATCAAAAAATATACGAAGTGTTGGAAATATTCCACTCATAGCCCATACGATTCTTTCAGCAAAAAACTCAAAAAATGTAAATAGAATTATTGTAAGTACTGATAGTAAAAAAATTGCAACTATTTCTAAAAAATTTGGAGCTGAAATACCATTTTTACGCCCAAAAAAATTTGCATCAGATAGATCATCGACATTAGATGTTGTGCAACATGCACTGGGATTTCTTCAAAAAGAAGAAAACTATACACCCGATATTATTACAATCATGTTACCTACATCTCCATTCAGACCTTTTAATCTAATTGATAAATCAATTGAATTATTAAAAAAATCAAATGCAACATCTGTAGTTAGTGTTTTTAAATCTAAAGATCATGCATTCAAAGCATTTATTCCCAAAGATGGATTTTTGAAACCATTTAGGAAGGATTATCGGAAATATTATCAAAGACAAGTATTGCCAGATATGTTTCACACCACTGGATCTGCATACACATTTTGGTTTGACACATTAAAAAAATATGGTCATTATTATGGTCCACGGATGAAACCTCTTATTTCAAAAGATAGTGAAATGAACATTGATGTCGATGAACTTTTTGATTTATTTGTTGCTGAAATGACTTCAAAATATTGGAAAGAATATTTAAAAAAGTCATTATAATTACTTGAATTTGCTGATTTTTATTATATTAATTTTAAATATATAATTTTTATTTCGTTAAATTAAGATTTTGTTTGTCCGCCATCAGCTACAAATGTAGATCCTGTAATGAATGATGATTTTTCAGAACACAAAAAAACTACCAAATTAGATATTTCTTCTGGTGTTCCAAATCTCCCCATAGCAACTTCTCGTTTTAGCATATCTTCCACATCGTTTGAATTTTCTGAAATCTTCTTCTTCCAAATAGAATCATCAAAAATTATATTTCCTGGAGCAACAGCATTTATTCTAGTACCGGATTTTGCAAGATATTTAGAAATATTTTTTACATAAGAATTGATTGCAGATTTTGCAACGGAATAGGTAACTGGAGCTCCGGTACACTCAACACCTGCAATTGAGGAAATACATACAATGGATTTAAGAGAATTTAGAGTATTTTTTGTTATTGATTCAATTACGTTAGTAGTACTAAAAAAATTATTAAAAAAAACTTTTTGCCATTCTTCAAAATTTTCATTTCCAGGTTTTACTGAATTACCATTTCCCACATTACACACTAAAAGATCAATGGATCCCCAATGATCAATAGTATTTTTTATTAATCTTTCACAATCATTTTGATTTGTAACATCTGCCATACAATAATTCATTCGTTCATTAAATGGTAATATTGAAGTTTCAAGTGATTTTTGATTTCTTCCATTAATTGTTACATTACAACCTTCTTCATACAATTGTGATGCAATAGCGTATCCAATTCCCTTACTTGAACCAGTAACTAGTACATTTTTTCCTTTTAAGTCAAGATCCATTTTATTTTAGAGTCACCATGTAGTCCATCCACCATCAATTACAAAAGTTGCACCTGTAACATACGAAGATTGTGAACCACATAGAAATTCAATTATTCCATTTAATTCATCTTTTTTCATCATTCTATTTAATGGAGTGTGTTTAGAATATTTTTTTATAAATTCTTCATCTTGATTAGCTTCAACCCCTCCAGGTGCAACACAATTTACTCTAATTGCTGGTGCTAAATGAGTTGCAAGAAATTTTGTCATATTTTCAACTCCAGCTTTTGATATGCTATATGCAATATGTTTATGACCTCCATCATAAAGATCGGGTCTAGCTGAAACTATTCCAGTTGATGCTGAAAAATTGACAATTGAACCGGTCTCATTATTTCGTGCAAATTCTCTACATACAGAAAATAAACTTACCAGATTAACTTCCATAAAATCAGAAAAAGATTTTAAAGTGATATCAAAAAGGGTTGAACGTTTAGCACCTTTTTCTACATGGTCATTTAATGCAAAACAATTTACAAGACATGTTCCATGGTTTTCTTTAAACCATTTTTTAACAAAAGATTCATCGGTTAAATCATGACCCAATGTAAGATCTAATTTTAAAATATCATGGTTTTTTTCTAAATATTTTACAAGCTCTTTTCCCAAAAGACCCTCTGAACCAGTTACAATAATTTTCATTTTTTATTACAATTTATTTATCATCATGAGACAAATACTTATCTACAAATTCTTGTACAAATAATAGGTATTTGTTAGCCGTATTTTCACATTGTATGTTTGATTCTCTAGCACCTTGAATGATTAATTCTTTAGAATAGTTAATTTTTTTCAATAAATTAAAAAATAAATCAAAATTTACATCTCCTGTGCCTAATGGAACGGTTATTCCAGATAATTGTCGATCTTTTATGTGAACATTTTCTATAAGATCTCCTAGTGTGTTTATTTCTTCTTCTATATCGTATCCTAAAGATGCACTATTTCCAACATCATAATTAATTTTAATTTTTGAATGATTAAAATTATGGATGAATTTTTTAAATTTTTGAGGATTTAAATCAGTTTCCAAAGTTAAAATCATGTCAAATTCATCAATTTCAGGCAATATTGTTTCAAGATTAGATATAACTTGTGATTGCTCTTCTTCTGATTTTAATGATGATGAATCTACAAAAGGAATTTCAATAATTTTAGCACCCAACAAACTAGATTGTTTAATTAGAGTTTTTAATATTGAAAGGTTTTTTTCTAGATTTGATTTTGAAACATTAAATAATTTTTCTTCCATAAAATAGTCTGCTAAAACAGAATTTATTTTTACATCTGTTTGTTTAGATATTTTTTTAATTTCAGTGATTCCATCCATGTGCATGATCGGATTTTTTGGATATTTATCAAAAATCCATTCAATTGAATTAAAACCGCAAAGAGATGCTTTTTCAAATTCATTTTTCCAAGTTTTTATTGGAAACTCTTGAATTTTATGATTAATGGGTTCAGATAATCTTCCATGCATTATGCCAATATTATTAGAGAGCTTGGACATATAGAATCAAGAAAAACATTCAGAAATAGATTCATCAATTACAGATACGCCTTCCAACAACGCATCATCGAAGATAGTTAAAGGCGGGCCTATTTTTATTGTTCCTGTTCCAGTTCTTATTAGCAATACACCTTTTTGCATTGATTTTTCAATAATTCTATCTACTATTTCTACATCATATTCTTTTTTCCCAAATTTTTTTACATGTATGGCAAAAACTAAACCTTTTCCCGAGATATTAATTCGATCAGGATATTTGTTTTTAATTTTAATTAGTTCTTTTTCTAATAGTAAACCTTTTCTGGCAGACTCATGGATTAAATTTTCATCCTCTAATACTTCTAAACTTGCAAGTGTTGCAGCACAGCATATGGGATTACCCCCATGTGTGCTATTTAATGATGGATCAACATCAATTAGTTCTGTTCTTCCTAGTACTGCAGATAATGGTAATCCAGATGATATTCCTTTTCCACAGCAAACTAAATCTGCTTCAACATCATAATGTTCATAAGCAAATAATTTTCCGGTCCGTCCAAAACCAGATTGAATTTCATCAAATATTACAATTATTTGATTTTCATTTGCCCATTGTCTAATTGCTTTTATGTATTCTTTAGAATAAAATAATGCGCCCCATCCATGATATGATTCAATCATGAAAGCTGTAATAGTAGATAAATCAACACCTTGATTTTTTAAACTTTCTAAATCAGAATGAAAAGTTTCTGCTGTTGCTGATTCATCAGGGAATGGAAGATGATACATATCAGGATCATGATTTACTATCCAATGTTTTTCTTTAGTCTTGCCTCCAACCATCAAGGCACCTAAAGTTTTTCCATGCATTGCACCTAGAAATGAAATAATTCCTACTCGCTTAGGGTTAGTTTTTCTACCGTGTATACGAGCTAGTTTAATTGAACATTCAGTAGCTTCAGCACCAGTTGTTAAAAGAAATACTTTGTTTAAATTTTCAGGAATCATATCATGTAATTTTTTAACTAATTTTGCACGAATTTGAGAAGGAAAATAATAATTATGAAGAAAATTATTATCTACAGTTTCATTAATTGCTTTACAGATTTTTGGATGTCTATGACCTGCATTAACAACAAATGTACCTGAAGAAAAATCAATCCAACAATTTCCATTTTTATCAAAAACTTGAAAATTCTCTGCACGATCCCAAACTACAGGTAATTCTAGACTCATTGATTCAGGTTCATATTTACGGAGATCATCTAGAATTGGAATTGAGTTTTCTGGCGGAATGGATGTTATAATTTTACGATATTTTGTATTAACTTTTGGTACTTCTTTTGGTATAAGATTAAATTTGTATGCGTCATTTCTACCTGTGGATGCATCATTTAAAGTCATTTTACTATCATAATTAGATTAAATCAATCATATAATATTGGTTACGAAGTATAGAATATTTATTAAATCATTGAAAAGGAATAAATTTACAGAATTATTGTTGAAATATGAAAAAAATTTGGAATTTATTTAAAATCAAAACTACAGTATTGAAAGATTTAGGAGTTCTTGGAAGTTCAAATATTATAGGTGTATTAATTACTGGAATTTTTTGGTTTTATCTTGCAAATTTATTAGGAGTAGAAGAATTTGGTGAAATTCAATATTATTTAGGAGTTGTAGGAATTGTATATGGTATTTCATTAGTCTCTACACAATACACAATAACAGTAACTACTGCTAAAAAAATTAAAATTCAATCAACATTATTTTTGATTTCATTAATTGGAGGATTTGTATCATTTACAATAATTCTAATCACATTACAAAAATTCGATATTGGTGCATTAGTTATTGCATACATCATTAATGAAATGGCTCTTTCGTACATAATTGGAAAAAAATTATATTCAGAATATTCAAAAAATATTTTATTACAAAAAATCTTAACTGTAGTTTTTGGTTTATCTTTTTACTACTTTTTTGGCATTGAAGGAATAATTTTTGGTTTAGCTTTATCTTATAGTCATTTTATAATAATTGTTTACAAGGGATTTAAAGAAAATAAAATAAATTTTTCATTGCTAAAACCTCATAAAGAATTTATCATAAACAACTATATGGCAAATTTAGTTAATGTACTAAGAAATAATCTAGATAAAATTCTCATAGTTCCACTGGCAGGATTTGCCACACTAGGAAATTATGCATTGGCAATGCAAGTTTTTGCAATACTTATCATACCTTCTGAATTAGTACTAAAGTACATACTCCCACAAGATGCATCAGACAGTTCAAAAGTTGAATTAAAAAGAAGTATAATTTTAGTTTCAGTTGGACTTACGATTTTTGGAATAGTTGTTTTACCAGTATTAATTGAATATTTGTTCCCAGAATATATTGAGTCTTTAGATGCAATTCGAATAATTAGTATTTCAGCTATACCTACCACGATAGGCTATCTTCTTGTATCAAAATTATTAAGTGAAGAAAAAAGTAAATTTATTTTATATGGTAGATTAACATCGATGGCAGTATTTATATCAACTTTGTTAATTCTTACTCCACTTCTTGGAATAAGTGGAATTGCTTTATCATTTGTTTTTTCTACAACATCACAAACATTATTTTTTCTATTAGTGTACAAAATAGTAATTATTAAACAATAGAATTATTGATAGATTTTTGTTTAATTTATAAACATACAAAAAAACAGTTCGTTGATTTGACTCTAATAGAAAAATTAGGTTTAGCATACATGATAATTCCATATATTCATTCAGTAAAAAATAGAACAGGATTAATTTTTTCAATAATAACTGGAAGATCCAAGTATAAAATAAAATTAAAAGATAAAATAGAAATCAGTTTTAAAGATTATCAATTTGGTTCAATGTTAAATTTGTTGGGAATTTTATCTTTCTCTACAGATTACAAAAAAATCTCTGGAAATTTGTTAGAATTTTCTTTAGATACACAAAATAAATTCTCTATTAATATAGAAAGTTTAACTTACGAAGACCAAAATTTACTGGAATTAATTTTTGGTGCTGCTAGATTTAGTGCAGATTTTGTTACAAAAAAAGACATTGATTTTAAGAACTATCGTGATAAAACCATTAAGATTTTCAAAGAAAATAATAAAACTATAGTTGAGACATCCGAAGGAATAAAATTTTTTCTAGACTCTATACATCCTGGAAATACCATTGTTGAATGTTTTATTCAAAAAACACATTTAATTAATTCACTTGAAAATTGGGAAGATAAAATAGTTGTTGATGGTGGTGCAGAAATGGGAGATACACCACTATATTATGCAAATTTAGGAGCCAAAGTTTTTGCAATTGAACCAATTAAAGAACATTATGAAGCAATGCTCAGGAATATAAGTTTGAATCCAAGTCTAGTAGATAGGATAATTCCTATCAACGCTGCAATAGGAAAAAATGAAGAATTAACTTTTTATCAAGATGACAGAGGAATTGTTGGAGATACATCTTTTCTTGTAAATACTCATGGGGAGAATACGAAGACAAGAAAAGTTAGAGGGTATAGTATGTCGACATTATTTCATGAATTTAATATTGAACATATAGATCTCTTAAAACTAGATTGCAAAGGATGTGAGTATTTTATTTCCGAAAAAGATCTTGAAAAAATAGATAGAATAAAAATTGAATTTAATGCAAACAATAGTCCACTAAAATTAGAAAGTTTACTAAATAAATTAAAAACAGCAGGATTTGAATATATGCTGTATAAAACTAATCCACGAAAAAGAACTTCGAATAGAACAGATTCCCATGTGTTTGGAAAAAAAAATCTTATCAAAGAGAGCTAAAATTTTTAATACAAAATATTAGAATATGTTTTGATTTTAAGAATTGGTTACATTAATAATTTAAAATTATCGTAATTTTAGAATAAGTCTAATCTTTTCTTTGATTGCAAAGAGTAAAGTTCCAAGTCCATGTGTTTTTAATATGAAAAGAGATGTTCTGAGTAATCTGAATGATTCATTATATCTAATCCTATAGCTGAATACATCAGTTCTTCTATAAGATGATTTTTTGAGATAATTTTCAATATAGGATTTACAAGTATTCTTATCATTTAGAGAGGCTTCAGTGATTTCATCCAACATTAGAATCTCAGCTAGATCTAGAAGGATTTTTTTATAATCATCTCTTATACGAGAAATTTTTTTCCAGCGATTATGGAAAATTACATGATACAATAATGTGTAAAAATAATCAGATTTATTTGGAATATAAAATCCATTATGGTCTAATACTCGTCTTTTAAGAATATCTTTTTCCCATTTTTGATCATAATAATGATCACCTAAATAATTTGGATTTAAAGTAATATTATCAGTACCAACTTTTATTTTGATGGATCTTAAGTTATCTTTTATTAACGAAAAATCTTTTTTTACAATATATGCTAGTTTTTCATCCTCTACAAGTAAATCTACATCATTATAATCAAATTCAGATGGCATTCCTTCAAAATTTCTTAATAAGACATAATTTACTGTTCCATTCATAACATAAAATAATTCATTCATATTTTTCCAACCATCAGTTCCTATCAAATCTAATTTGATTTTTTTAATTATTCCATCCCATTTAGTAGGAAGTTCTTTTGTAAAATCATAGATATTTTTTCCAAATAGTAATGTTAAATTATGTTCAGTTTCATTTTTGGAAACTGAACTATGTATTGTAAATTTTTTTCCAATTAATTTTCTATATTTTAATTTACAATTTAGAATATTGGTATTAACATAATCTCTTTCTAATGAAATACCAGATTTACTTGGTTGGTTAAATTTTGGATTCATATCAGATACAACAACAACTAAAAATGGTCCTGTTCCACATACGTATGATTTTTCTTTAGCATCAGGTAAACTTCGTCCATAAAATTTTTTTAAATTATTTAAAAATTCATTTTGACTCCATGTTACTTCAATTATATTTCTAATAACAAAATTTTTAGATAAATCATCGATTATACTCTCTTCTTCATATCTTACTTTATCCCATATGATAAAAATATATATTTCATTTTTATCCTTAGTCATTTTAAGATTCATCTCCATTTCTAATTATTTTTGTAACGTCTATGATCTTGAATGGCGGAGTACTTGATTCCATCCAAAAATATTGATCATCTAACAATTCAAATTCCGTATTAAAATATTCATTAAAAATAATTCTGAAAGAATTAACATTACTAATTTTTTCATATGAAAAATTATTTGTAGTGTTAGGAAAATAAATTGCATTGATATTATTTAGTCCTTGTTTAATCATTTCTTCTGTTGGATTTTTCCAATTTATTTTTGTCCGTTCACCATGATCTGATTGAATAATAATAATTGCCTTTCGGTTACTATCTAATAAAATATCATCAATTACATCCATAGTCATTTTATTAGCAAATTTTAATTGTTGGATATAGGCTTTTTTAGATTCTTCATAGTTTGAATCTGTTTCTTCAAATATTTGTAAATCCCCATTTGCGTTTAAAACAAAAGGATCATGTGGTAGTGCAAAATGAGCATATACGAAAATAGGTTGAGTGGTTTTATCTTTAATTTCTACCATTTTTTTAAATGTACATAAAATTTCATTTCTTTTTTCTTTCAATCGTTCTTCTGGAAATATTTTAGCAACATTATGAGATGAAAAATATTTTTCACCGCATATTTTCTCATCAATTAAATCATCATTACCAATCGCTTCTTTACCAGCAAAAAAGGATGCAATATAGTATTCATTTTCACTTAAGTTTTTCATAACTAAATTATTATCTGTAATGTACCTAATTTGGGACATTAATTTCTTAGGTTCGTTCATGTTATTATTAAAATCCAAATATTGCATGTTTAGTGATGATGGAATTGACAATAGCGTATATGGGTAATTACTATAACTGTTTGAAGAAATAAAAAATCCTTTTTTGGTAAGATGATCATAAAAATTACTATTATCAAAATCAAAATTATGTTTTAAAGATTCAGTTCCGGCATACTCATCTAGTATAATATAATAAATATCTGGCAAATTCTTTTCTTTTGTTTTTTCAACTAGTAACATTTCAAAATTATTTGGAAATTCCATAATTGAGTTTTTACTTTCTACAATTTCAAAGAAAATATAATAAGATATAATTAAACTGATTATCAACAATATTAAGAAATAAATTTTTAATTTTTTCATTTAATCAAATAATTTTACTCCCGAATAATAATTTTTACTTGGAGTTTTACCAATTACTTAATTTTAAACACTATTTCAGATAATAGGGGATTATTTTAGATTTACATTGGAATCAATAGTTAAAGTAATATCTAAAAACAGGTGATTAACTTTTGGATATATTGAACATTAATTGCATTATTCAAGCCCGAATGGGTTCTGAAAGATTACCTGGAAAAGTACTGTTTGATCTTATTGATGGAAAAAAATCTATTGAATTTCTTATTGATCAATTGAAGTCATCAAATCTAGAACAAAAAATTGTAGCAATACCTAATGATAGTATGGATGATATTTTATTTAATTTTCTTAATAATTCAAAAATATTGTGTTACAGGGGTTCAGAATTAGATGTTTTAGATCGATATTATAATTGTGCAAAAAAATTTTGTTTTAAACATATTATGAGAATTACGGGAGATAATCCTTTGATTGATCCAGATATTGTTAATGATGCAATTAAACAGTATCATGACTCTAATTGTGATTATCTTACAAATTCAATAGATAGAACATTTCCAAATGGCACTGAAGTTGAAATTTTTTCATTTGATGCATTAGAAATTGCATGGAAATTTGCAAAAAAGAAGTCTGAAAGAGAACATGTTACGCCTTATTTTTATAATAACCCTGATAAATTTAAAATTCATTATTTTAAGCAACAACAAGATCAGTCTAAATTTAGATACACCATTGATATGAATGAAGATTATGAATTAGTTGTAAAAATTTTGTCTAGAATTAAAAAAAGACCAATTAAAACTAGTGATATAATTGAACTTTTGAAAAATGAACCTAAATTATTTGAATTGAATTCTCACATAATCCCTAATCAAGGATACATCAAATCTATTAATGAGGACTAGCAAATAGAGAAATGAAAAAACAAATAAAATTATTTGATCCTATTATAGGTGATGATGAATTAGATGTTTTAAACAAAACTTTAAAGAGTAAGTTTTGGGCGGATGGTTCTGGTAGCAATCAAGTAAGACAATTTGAAGAAAAATTTCAAAAAATAATTAAATCAGATTCTAATGTTGCAGTAAATAGCGGTACATCTGCATTATATCTTGCGTTATCCATGGAAGATATTAAAAATAAAGAAGTGATTTTACCTTCCATGTCATTTGTATCTACGGCTCATGCGGTAATAGCTAATAATGCTAAACCTATCTTTGCAGATATAGATTTAGATACATTATGTGTCGATCCTAATAAAATTGAAGAGTTAATTACAAAATCTACAAAAATAGTTTTACCAGTTCATTTTGGAGGATTGTCTTGTGATTTAACAAAAATTAAAAAAATTTCTAATACAAATAACTTAACATTAATTGAAGATGCAGCTCATGCGGCAGGTTCATCTCATGATGGAAAACCTATTGGCAGTCATGGAAAATTTGTATGTTTTAGTTTTCATCCTGTAAAAAATTTAGCTATGCCAACAGGGGGATTAATTTCGATTAATGATGATAATTTCAAAAATATAACTAAAAAATTACAATCAAAACGGTGGTGTGGAATAACAAATAGAGTAAATGGAAAATATGATGTTCAAGAACTTGGATGGAATTATTATATGAATGAATTTTCTGCTGCAATGGGTTTAGTACAATTAAAAAAATTAAAAAAATTAAATAAAATTAGACAACAAAATGCAAAAAGATATTTTGATGAATTAGTATGCGACAAAAAACTTAGATTTGATAAAAATTGCTCTTATCATTTTTATTGGATTTTAGTTAAAAATAGGGATAAATTAAGAAAAAAATTACTTGAAAAAGGAATTGAAACTGGAACGCATTATCCGCCAATTCATAAATTTACGATGTATGATAAAAAAATTAGTTTGCCTAATACTGAATATGCCGCAAAATCCATCATTACCTTACCAACACATCCAAACTTGACAAAAGAGAACATGGATGAAATAATTAAAATTATTAATAAATTTGAAAAAAATTAAATTTTTGCTTTACTAATTGTTCTAATATTTGATATCATTTCACTAAATTTTATAATATCTATAGAAGATGAGGCATCGGGGCCTTTTGAATTAAGTAGTTTAACATGTTTTTCAATAATAATTTTTTTGGAACCATTTATTTTTTTTAATGTTGTAAATAAAATTGGTGCTGTAATTTCAATTGTATGATCCGAAAAACCATCATATTTGATAGCTTTTTTCCAATCTATTTCATTAAATTTTGTGGGATATTTTGAAATACAGTAGCAAAATGTAGTATCGTTATTTTTAAAAATATTTTTAATTTTTTCTTTATTTCCGCCCATGCCCATACTAATAATAACTGATTTTTTTGTTTGAGATTTTGAAATTAATGTTTCTAATGCAAAAGGATCTTTAAGCAAACATGTTCTCGATGCAATTTTATATTTTTTTACATTTAATTTTTCTAAAATATCAATAGCTTCTGGATAAAATGCACTGCAAAAGAATTCAATTTCTTGTTCGTCAGCACATTTTTTAAGTTCTTGTGCTTTTTTGAAAGTAATTTCAGATTTTTTAATTTGGTTCCAATTTGGATGTGATGGGTCATAAAGATCATGTGCCCTCCACATTTGAAATTTAACAGCGTTTGCTCCTGCTTTTTTGCATTCTTTGATTAATTTTTTTGCTTTACTTATACTGCCTTCCCAATTTGAAGCAATTTCAGCTATAATTAGAACTTCCATATCACTACCAATTATTTATAAGATTTATTCTTTGACAATATATTAGAAATTATGATAAATAATCAAATAAAATTAAAATTAGTATCAAAGTCAGACTACAGATTTCTATATAATTTACTTAAAGAAAGAGATTCTAGAACAAATATTTCACATAAAAAAATGCCTACATATAATGAACATGTGGGATTTGTAAAATCAAAACCTTACACAAAATGGTATGTTGTAAAATATGGTGCTCAAAAAATTGCTTCAATTTACTTAACATCTCAAAATGAAATTGGAATTTTTATTAAAAAAACACATCAGAATAAAAATTTAGGAGGAACAATAATGTCTGAATTAATTCAAAAAAATCCTCGTGACAGATATTTAGCAAATGTTAGTCCAAAAAATAAAACATCTGAGAAATTTTTTAAATCTCATGGATTCAAATTTATTCAAAAAACTTATGAATTAACTCAAAATTAAAATTATAAGAGTCCTGAATTTTTAATAACTACTTTCAATTCATCTACTGTTAATTTTTCAACTTTATCTGAGGAGTAACTATCTAAATTGTTTTCTTTTTCAAATTTTTCATAATTTGTTTCTAAATTTTTATTATTAAATAATTCATAATGAGGATTTGTAATCATAAACATGTCATTAATTTTCCAAGTATATTTCATTTCATCCTCATTTATCAAAGTTTCATGTAATTTTTCACCTGGTCTGATTCCTACTACTTCATATTCTGTTTCATGAAGTAAATCAAACAATGCCGATTTTACATCCATAATGTTATAGGCTTTTAATTTTGGAATAAATATCTCAGAGCCTTTTCCAATTTTTGCAGTATTAATAATTAAATCTAGTGCATTATCCATTGTAATATTAAAACGTGTCATTAAAGAATCTGTGATTTTAATTTTTTCATTAGATTTTATTTGTTGAATAAATTTTGGTATTACTGAACCACTACTTCCTAAAACATTACCATAACGTGCAGCAGTAAATTTAGTTTTATATTTTTCCCGATTTAAATAATTATTTGCAGATACAAATAATTTTTCCATTAATAATTTAGTTGCACCATATGTGTTAAGTGGAGATACTGCTTTATCTGTACTAATGGCAATAACTTTTTGAACATTTTGTTTAAGACTATTATCAATTACATTTTGTGATCCAATTACATTTGTTTTTATGGATTCAAATGGATTATATTCGATTTTAGGAACATGTTTGAGAGCAGCTGCATGAAATACAATATCCACATCTTCTAATGCAGTGAATAATCGTTCAGAATCTCTGACATCACCTAAAAAAAATCGTAATCTTTTTTCTTCATTAAATTCTGATTCCATTTCAATCTGTTTATTTTCATTACGACTAAAAATTCTAACAGTCTTAGCATTCTGCTCTAATAATTTCTTTGTTAAAGCACGACCTAATGAACCCGTTCCCCCTGTAATTAAGATAGTTTTACCATCAAACATGATTAATCCAAATTTGTTATTCTAAAAAACATTACTTTGTATAATTTTATTGATAGATTTCACTCAATTTTATGCCTAATATTATATTATTTTTTTATATTTTAATTACTAGTTAAGTTTTTTATATAATTCCAAACCAATTCAGACGATTTATCTTTATTTATAAAACAATTATTCAGGAATTTATTAGCATTATCAATTAATTCATTTCTAAACAATGGATCATTATAGATTTTTTTTAAATTTGTACTTAATTGTTGTAATTCAATTAGTAGACAAGAATTTTCTGTATACACAGATGGTTTACCCCAATTGTAATCGATGAGTGGAATTGAAATAACAGGTTTTTGTAGTATTTGAGCTTCTACAATTACTGTTGAAATACCAGTAACAATGACTATGCTGCATTTTTGTATTAATGGATTAATGTCTCCTTTTTTAATTACAACAATATCTGGAAATTTTTCTTTGATTACTTTTGAAATATTTAAGATATCAGTTGTAGGATGTAGTTTAATTACAAGTTTCTTTTTTTGAAATGAAACAATCTCACAAATTTTTAAAATATCTTTTAGATATTTTTCTAAATTTTTAACATTAATTCCATTTATTTGCTCAATTTGTGGTGGCATGGTGGCTAAAAGAATAAATTCTTCATTATTTTCATTATTTGAAAGATTTAACTCACTAAAATTTGGACTACCTAATTCAATTACATTTTCTGCAGGTATTTTTCCAATTTTAATTTGAAAATCTTTTGATAATTTGCCCCAAGCAATATACTTGCTAGCAGATTCTAAAAATACTGTTTGGAATTTTGAATGTTCATAGGCTTCCTGTGTATCATGATGTAATCCCTCTTGTAAATGTAAAATCGGTATTTTTTTTTGATTTGCTAATTGAATAATTATTTGTTCAGTCATACCAATCTCAGATAATACAATAACAGAATCAATATTAACTTCATCAAACATTTGTTTTGCTAGAAGTATTTCATATACAATTTCATCTAATCGATCAATTATGAGATGTTTGATAATAGGTGAGATTACAGATATGATGGAAATATTTTCAATAGAAAAAAAATTACTTAATTCTTTATTTGAATTTAATATTTGCATAAATTTTTCTTTTATTTCTTCAGTATTTTTTTTATTTTTTTTTAAAATACCATCATTTATTATATTTGAAGTTATTATTTTACATTGAGAATTTTTAATAATTTTAAATGATTCTAGATCCCAAATTCCTGGTCTTCTTCTACCATAATATATGATATTTTTATTATGATTTCTACTTTCTAAAAAAAATTTTTTAAATTTTTTTGTATTAAATTCTACAATTAATGTATTTTTTTCAGATAAATTCTTATTTTGAAGTGTTAATTCTAATATTTTTTCACTAATATTTTTAATTTTTTTGTATGATGAATTAGGAATTGAAATCTTAATATTTTTCTTACCTATATTGGTACTAATTTCAATATCATCAAAATAAAATTTAACTTTTTCACTATTTGGTATTTCATTAATAGATTCAGTCCATAATTTACCAATTAATAATAAATCTCCTGATGCAAAATATTTTAAATTTGGAAATTTATTTATTATTACTTTTATTTCTGAAAATTTTTTTATAATTTTTACAATTACATGAATTAATTGATCATTATATAATTTAGAAATATTAATATTTAGAAAACTAATATTTTTTTTAATTATATCTAAATTATGCCAATTTAAAAATTCAAAGCATTGTTTTTGCAATTTTTTTGTATCTTGAATTAAATAAATTTCTGATATTTCATGTTGAATATTTTTTTCTGTTAATTTAATATGAGAAGTATAATCAAATGATATAATTTTTACATTAGATTGATTAGAAAAAGTTTCTATTTCATCTATTGATGTTAAATTATCTACAAAAATAATTTTTTCTGGTTCATTCATTTTTTCCATTTAGACCAATCATAATCCTTAAAGTCCGTATTTTCCATTTCGTTATCATTAGGTTTCCATGCTACATCTGCAAGTACAAGAACTTTTGAGATCTTATTTGTAGGATTTATGATTGCAGCTGACATTTTATTTGGTACTGAAATTAAAATTGGAAGATCTGAATTGGATGAAATTTCATGAATTATACCTTCATAATCCTCAATGACTATTACAATATCCCCCGAAATACAGTAAAAATATGTGGTTCTATTTTTATGAAGATGTGGTCCTTTGATCTCTTTCTGATTTACTGTGTTAACATAGACCATTTCTGGATTTTTTGGAAGTATCTTGTCCCAATCTCTCCAAATTACAGTTAATTCACCATTTATGTGAGAATCATTTACATCCTTGGTTTGATGTTTTTCTAAATTAATTATGAAGTTTTTATCATTCATTTACAAAAATTAGTATTTTTCAGCAATAAAAGTTTGGATTTATAGTTACTATAAGTATACAATATTTTATAGTCTAATAGAAATTAAATTGATATGAAATTATTAGTAACTGGTGGATATGGATTTATTGGAAGTAATTTTATTTTAAAGTTATTAGAAGAACATGAGGAATTTAAGATTACGAATATTGATGCAGAATTAGGTGGTTCCAATCCAAAAAATCTTCTAAAAATAAACAATCATAAAAATTATAAATTTGTTAAAGGAAATATTACAAATCATAAATTAATGGGAGAATTAATTAATGAATGTGATATTGTAGTAAATTTTGCAGCAGAATCCTTTGTAGATAAAAGCATTAATGATGCAAGTCCATTTTTGATTTCAAATATTATGGGAACTCACACCATTTTAGATATTATCACAAAGAAGAAAAAAAAACTTATTCAAATATCTACTGATGAAGTTTATGGTAGTTTAAAAAATAGCAGTGCTACAGAAAAATCAATATTTAATCCTACTAATCCATATGCAGCTACAAAAGCATCAGCTGAACTTTTAGTTAATTCTTATTTTGCAACATATAATTCAAATGTAATTATTACAAGATGTACAAATAATTATGGTCCAAGACAATTTGTTGAGAAATTAATTCCAAAAACTATCATATTAGCAAATCAAAATAAAAAAATTCCTATATATGGAAAAGGAAATAATATCCGAGATTGGATATTTGTTAATGATCATTGCGATGCAATATTGATGAGTATTTTTAATGGTAAAGCGGGTGAGTCTTATAATGTTTCTGCAAATAATGAAATTGATAATATGAGCATAGTTAAAAAAATTCTACAATTAATGAATAAATCTGAGGAATTAATTGAATTTGTAGAAGATAGACCTGGGCATGATTTTAGATATAGTTTAGATTCTACAAAGATCACAAAAGAATTAGGATGGAAAATTAATACAACATTTGATGAAGGAATTAAAAATACAGTTCAATGGTATTTAGAAAATCCTGACATTTTGAATAATATTTCATCAACTGTTTTAGACTCTACACCTTGGAAAAGTTCTAATTAATTCAAAAATTATGAAATATGAGCGAATATGAAAGGAATAATTTTACATGGTGGTCATGGGACAAGATTAAGACCATTAACCCATACTGGACCTAAACAACTACTTCCTATAGGAAATAAACCCATGTCTCAATATTGCATTGAATCTCTTAAAGAGGCTAAAGTTACGGAAATTGCAATTATTGTGGGAGGAATTGGTGCTAATAAAGTTCGAGAATATTATGGTAATGGAGAAAGATTAGGAGTTAAGATTTCTTACATAGAACAAGATGAACCAAAAGGAATTGCACATGCAATAAATTTATGTCAAAATTTTATAGGGGATGAAAAATTTATAGTATTTTTAGGAGACAATATCATACAGAAAAGTATTAGAGATTTTGCACAAAATTTTGATAAATCAAACTCAGACGCTTCTATTTTATTATGTGAAGTAAATGATCCATCAAGATTTGGTATTGCAGATATTAAAAATGATAAAATTATAAAAATTATTGAAAAACCAAAAAATCCTCCAACAAATTTAGCAGTTACAGGAATATATTTTCTAACTCCTGTCATTTTTAAAATATTTGAAATTCTAAAACCATCATGGAGAAATGAATTAGAAATTACAGATGCATTACAATTACTTTTAGAAAATAAATATAAAATAAGTTATAATATGATTACAGATTATTGGAAAGATACAGGTACTCCTGAGGATATTATTCATGCAAATGGTGTAATTTTAGAAAAAATGGAATCCTATTTTTATGGAATTAAAGAAAATGAATTTAAATCAACAGGTAAAGTGATGATTGGGAAAAATACAAAAATAGAAAAAGATGTTGAAATCGAAGGTCCAGTGATAATAGGTGAAAATTGTATAATTAAATCAAAAAGTAAAATTGGTCCAAATATAAGTATAGGAAATAATGCAAAAATTTCACAAGTGGATATCGCCAAATCAATTATTATGTCTGACTGTATTATTGAAGGTGATTTGAAAATAAGAAATAGTATTATTTCAAATAATTCTCAAATTACTGTAACTGAATCAAATAATAAAAATGAAAAAATTTTTCTGCTTGGAGAAGGAACAAAAATCATATTTTGAGGACCTAATAGAATAAGGCATATTAATACAAAAAACTACAATTTAGAAATTGACAAATAATGATCAACCACTTGTAAGTATAATTATTGTAAATTACAATGCTGGAGAATTATTATTAAATTGTATTAAATCTATATTGGATTCAGATTATAAAAATTTAGAAATAATTATAGTTGATAATATTTCTACAGATAATAGTCATATAATTTGTAAAGAAAAATTTCAACAAATTAAACTAATTGAAAATTCTAAAAATTTAGGATATTGTGATGGAAATAATGTTGGAATAAAGAATGCCAAAGGAGAATACATTGTTATTATGAATCCCGATACAATTGTTAAATCTAATTGGTTAAATGAATTATTTAATGCATACAAACAATTTGGAGAAGGAATTTATCAACCAAAAATACTCTCATTAAATGAACAGAACATACTACAAAGTACCGGAAATATGATTCATTTGTTTGGATTTGGTTACTCAAGAGATGTTGGAATTGTAGATCAAAATCAACGTAATAAAATAGAAAAAATAGGATATGCTGCTGGAACTTGTTTATTCACATCATCAAAAATAATTCAAAAAATTGGATTACTAGATTCGTTTATTTTTTTATATCATGATGATGTAGATTTTGGTTGGAGGGCATCGCAATTAGGCATCTTCTCATATTATGTTCCTACTTCAATTGTATATCATGTTAAAAGCTATGTTTTAAAATGGAGTTCTCAAAAATTTTATTGGTTAGAAAGAAATAGAAAATATTGTGTTTTAACACATTATTCAAAACAGACATACAAAAAAATACGATTAACATTATTTTTAACAGATATTTTGGTATGGTTAGCATATATTTCTAAAGGATTCCTAATAGCAAAAATAAAAGCTGAAATTAGTATTTTCAAAAATAAAAATATAATTAAAAAACGTCAAAAAGAATTAGAGGCTAAAAAAATTATTAGTGATATTGAATTAATTAAAACATTTCCAGACACAATTTGTATTTCGGGTAATTCTGATGGTCTGGGTGCTAATTTTTTTAATTCAATGATTCGTCGATTAAGTATAAAAGCTAAAAATAAAATAATATCTGAAAATTAAATTTTTTCTACAATAACAAATGCTATCGCAAAATTTTTTTCATGCGTAATTGATACAATTATAGAAAATTTTTTACTATATTTACCCCTCAATGACACCATGGGTTTTGAGTTTTTATGAAAAGTTTCAATTTCATGGAATTTTATTTTAGTTGAAATAGATTTTTTAATTGATTCTTTAACAGCAAATTTTCCTGCAAAATGTTGATTAGGATTTTTAAATTTTAAACAATATTTAATTTCAGTAGGTAAAAATAATTTATTATAAAAACTAGAATTTTCTGAATATGATTTTTTTTTAAATTTGTTAACATCCACTAAATCAACTCCAATTCCAAAAATACTATTCATTATTTGTTAATCAGTTAATCACGTACTATAACTTTCCCAATCCCATTTATCAAACAAATATTATTTTGATTATAAATTTCAGTTTTCACAGTAATCATTTTTGTTGTCTCACGTTTTTCAGTAACCTCGCCGATCACAGTAACAATATCGTCTACAAAACATGGTGAACGAAAGTTTACTGTTTGTGAAAAATATAATGCATTTTTACCTGGAATATACATTCCAATTAACCTCGAAAAAAAAGATGTAAGTAACAGTCCATGACAAACTTGTTTTTTGAATTGAGTTTTTTCAGCATATTTATTATCCATATGGAGTGGATTATAATCTCCTGATAGAGCTGCAAAATCATCTAACATTTTGGAAGTAACTTTTACCGTAAATTTTTTACAATACCCAATAGTAATTTCTTTAAAATTAATGGAATTTGAAGTTTCAGTCATCTAAAACTATTCCATGATTTTTGAGATGTTTTTTAATATCTGCAATATTTTTTGTTTCTACTACTTCATCAATAGAAAATTCTGTTTGGAATTCTGATTCTAATTCATCTAATAATAAATACGAATTAAATGAATCCCAACTTGGAATTGTTTCAGGACTTGAATTATCATTAAGTTCGGTTACTGGAACATCCATAATTCGTCCAATCAACACATATAATTTTTTAGACATTATTCTTCAATTAATTTAATACAATCTGGTAATTTGAAGTCATCTTTTGGAATAATAACCCATGAATTTTTTTCATGTTTAAATCCACAGTTTGAAAGAAAATTTTCTATAGGCTTATTTTTTTGTGTAGGAATATAATTTGCATAAATTTTATCAACATTATTATTTCTTGCATCAGAAATAATATGTGCAAGAATAGCTTTTTCAATTTCTCTTCCCATAACTCTACAACTTAAAAGAAAAGTATCAATAATCCATTCTTTTTTATTTTGTTTATTAATTATGTATACTGAAGTAATCCCATTATCCCCAAATTTATCAATAACTTGTGCACAACCTACAAAAAAATCTATATTGTTAGCAAGTTTTTCTATATCTTCCTCCTGATAGCGTTTAGTTGTTAAATTAAATTGATTTGTTTTCATTGTCAATTGAGATATTCTGGGAATTGTAAATTCATTAGCTGATTTTAAAGACACTCTGAGTTCTAATTGTTTAAGAAAGTCATCAAGTTCTACTACATTACTTTGTAATTCTTTTCTGTTTTGTTGTTCTAAATACATTTGATTTCGTTCAGAATCTTCTTTAGTAATTGTTAAAGTATCAAATCCTTTTAAATTTTGTAAAATTATTGAATATTGTGACGGATCCTTAGGTAAATTAACTGTATGTACTTGAGGTAGTGATGACTTCATGAATTCTCGATTAACAGGGTCATCATCAAAAAATACAAAATTATCTAACCCAAAATTTAATTCTTGAGATATTTCTTTCATATTGGAAACTTTATCATTCCAATTAATTTTCAAACAAGAAAAATTATCTCGGCGTAATATCATATTTGGATGGTCATCAATTACTTTTAGAGCATCCTCGAGATTATTTTTACTATTAATAGCTAGCAAAACCCCTCTTTGATTTAGTGCTAGTAAATATTTTTGAAATTCTACATACGCATTTCCTTGTGGATTAGAACCTAATTGGATTCCATCAAATCCATCTTCACCAATCACTCCTCCCCATAACGTATTATCCAGATCAAGTACTATGCATCTTTTTGTTAACCCTAAAGATGCTAAGATGTAATTTAAAAATTCGTCAGCTAAAAATGGTATATAGTCTAATGAAATTTTAATATCTCCAAATAAAAATTGTTTAATATTAAAAATATTATCATTTCCATATTTAGATACAAATTGATTAAAATTAAATATGTAAACAGAATCATTTTTCAAAAATTCTGTTTCTAGTTTTTTATTAAAATCAGAAACCATAAAATGAAAACCATATTCAGTTTTTGTTTCATATAATCCGTAAGGAGAATATGTTGGTACATGTAAATTAGTAATGATGAGTTTTGAATTCGATTTATTTAAAAATATATTAATTAAATTTTTTAATTCTAAAAACTTTTTTTCAATATTTTTCTTTCTTTCTTCTGCAGATATTGAATATGGTGAATAAAATATTTCTCCTAAAATTGTTCTAGTATCAATCATTAAAAAAGTTAGATTTGGTTTAAAATTATATAATTCACTATTGTTTTTTAAAATTTCTTGATTGTATTGATTGTAAGCACCAACATGAATATTGCCATCAATTTGATGTTCCGACATTTTAACTCTTAATGTTTCATAAAATCCATTAATCGTAAAACTGCTTAAGAGAGCAATTTTAATTGTTTTATCAAAAGTTGCATCTTTTACTGATTTTGATTTATTCATGAAATAAGATAGTTTTTCATTTGACATTTTAACTAATTAAAAATATAATCCCGTATTTTTAATATTTACCATGAATAGCCTTGATTGAAATTATTCAAATTCTTTTTACCTAATCGTGTATTAATCATATATACGTAGATTTAAAATTCAACTAAAAATAGGACTCATGTATATGGATGAACCAATAAAAATTAATGAAAAAGAACTAATGGATTATTACGGCTACAAAGGTACTTTTGGGAATTTTAGAATGAAAATTAAATTTGTAAGATCTTGGATTCTTCACACTCTCGCATATTCATCACCTCATTCAGGATTTACAGCAAAAATACAACGTAGTAGGGGAGTGAATATTGGTAAAAACTGTCATTTTTCACCATATGTTTTATTGGATTTAGTTTACCCACATTTAGTAAAAATTGGGGATAATGTGACTTTTGGTTCTAATGTGATGATTTATGCTCATAATAATCCTGCAGCAAATTTATTTTTAAAAAATGGTGAATTTCCAAGAAAAGTGCAAGAGGTAAACATAAAATCTGGTGCAGTTTTATTTCCAGGTGCTATTGTTACTGCTGGTGTTACAATAGGCAAAAATTCTATTATTTCAGTTGGTAGTGTTGTTACACATGATATACCAGATTATTGTGTAGTTGTAGGCAATCCTGGAAGAGTAATTAAAAAAATTGATCACTAATTAATTTAGTAGATAAATTATAGTTAAGGTGAGAGATATAGTATGAATTTATTGGGAATAGATTTTGAAGAGTGGTATCATCCAGAATTAATTAAACCATTTGTAAATGATGAAAAAAAAGAATTAAAAATTACAAAAGGAATAGATAAAATTCTTAATTGGTTAGATAAAAGAGATACTTATGCAACATTTTTTGTTGTTGGTGAATTAATTGAAAAAGAACCTATTTTGTTGGATAAAATTATTTCACATGGTCATGATATTGCATTTCATACAATGAAGCATAGTAAATTAAATGAAAAAAATTTTAAAAATGAATTTAAAAATGAATTAGAACAATTTGATAAATTAACTAATGGAAAATCTAAAGGGTTTCGAGCCCCGACTTTTTCTCTTAATGATGATACTTCATGGGCAATTGATGATTTAATTAAAAAAAAATATCTATATGATAGTAGTATAGTTCCTGCAAAAACAAAAATGTATGGACATCCCAATGCACAAATTTCACCCTATAAAATATCTAGTTATGATATTACAATAAATGATGAAAATAGCAATTTAATTGAATTTCCTTTATTAATTACAAAATTTTTAGGGAAAAAAATTCCTGCAGGGGGTGGATTTTTTGTGAGATTTTTACCATTACGATCTATTATTAATCGAGTTAAAACCTATGAAAAAATGAATATTCCCGGAACATTTTATATCCATTCATGGGAATTAGTCCCAGAATTAATGCCTTCTTTACCCTTACCTATAATTGATAAATTCATAACATATCATAATTTAAAAAATGCTCTACCTAAAATGGATAAATTGTTAAAAAAGTTTGAATTTACATCTTTTGAGAAATACTTACAAAAAAAGTAAAATATGATAAAAAATGGTATTATGCTTCAATTTGATAATAAACTATTTGTAAAAGTCAAGTATTCTAAGCAAGTAGTATAATGTCAAAAATAGCTATTGGTTTACCTGCTTTTAATGAAGCAAAAAATATTGCAAGTATAATTACACAATTGAAAAAAAAATATAAATTAATTATTGTATGTGATGATGGTTCTTCAGATTTAACAGCAGCAATTTCTGAAGAAATGGGTGTAGTTGTTGTAAAACATAAAAAGAATTTAGGATATGGTGCTGCAATTAGAAGTTTATTTTTAAAAGCACAAGAATTAGATTGTGACATTCTTGTTACTTTTGATTCTGATGGTCAACATCAAATATCTGATATAGAAAATGTGATCAAACCAATTCAGAATAAAGAAACAAATATTGTTATTGGTTCCAGATTTCTTGGAAATGTAGAAGGAACTCTTCCAACATATCGAAAATTAGGAATTAAAGCAATCACTAATTTGGTAAATTCGAATACGGGAAATAAAATAACAGATTCGCAGAGTGGTTTTAGAGGATATGATAAAAAAACCTTAGAAAAAATAATTCCATCTGAGTCAGGAATGGGTGTATCTACAGAAATTTTAATTAAAGCAAATGCACAAGAACTCAAAATTATAGAAGTACCAATTACAATTCTTTATCAAAAAGAAATATCATCACAACAAACACTATCTCATGGAACTTCAGTTATTTTGAGTACTATGAAATTTATTTCAATTGAACATCCGTTAAAATTTTATGGTGTTCCTGGAATTTTATTTTTAACAATAGGTTTGTTTTTTATTATATGGACAGTTCAAGAATTTTCAATTGGGGGATCTATAATCACAAATATCTCCATAATTGGAATAGGTTCCACAATTTTAGGAAGTATATTGACAATGACCTCAATAATACTATATTCAGTAGTAAGTGTTGTAAGAGAAAAAAGATAGAATGAGATAATGAGCAATATAAAAAATCATATTAATAATATTGATTCTAAAATAAATGATTATAGTTTATCGAAATCATTATTTTTTTTATTTATTATTTTTACTGTAGGCATAATAATTAGATTATATTATCTTCCTTTTGATTTACCGCTAACATTAGATGCACAAAATTATTTTTGGTATGCAAATGATATGAATATTTTAAAAACAATTCCTACAGAATACAATTCTCATAATAATTTATGGTCTTCATTTTTATCTTTATTTTTTTCCCTAAATCTATCAAATAATATTTTAGATTATATGAATATGCAAAGAATTTTATCTTCAATAATATCTGCGTTAACAATTTTTCCAGTATTTTTTTTATGTAAAAAGTTTTTTTCAAACAAATATTCTCTATTGGGATCTTTCTTTTTTATTTTTGATCCTAGATTAATAATGAATTCACTACAAGGTATAATTGAACCAATTTATTTTTTGGTTGGAATTTCTATTATTTTATTTTCATTAAGTGAAAATAAAAAATTGTATTATATTTCATTTGGACTTGCTGCAATATTTTCTTTGATTAGATATGAAGGATTATTAATTTTAATTCCGCTCACAATAATATATTTTTGGAAATTTCAAATTACTAAGAAATCAATTTTAACATATAGTATTTGTATTATAATTTTTCTTTCAGTACTTTTTCCAATGGTTGACGCAAGAACTCAAGCAACAGGTCAGGATGGAATAATAAGTCATTTTTTAAGTAATCAAAAATTAGTATCTAACACATTTACTGGAAATGAAATTGGAAATGATCGATTTGATTTTAAAAATGGTTTAATTAATTCAATTAGTTTTCTAGGATGGATTACTATTCCTATATGGATAATATTTTTACCATATGGAATATTTCAATATTTCAAAAAATTTGAACAAAAAAAGAGTATCTTACTCCTATTTTCAATGATCTTAGTTTTACCTGCACTTTATGCATATTCTAGAGATTTTCAAGAAACACGATATCTGTATATATTATTTCCATTATTTTCAATAATTTCATTATATTCAATACAAAAAGTAGATAAAATAAAAAATTTTAAAATAATTTTTAGTTTAATTATAATTGGAATAATTTTTTCATCAATTGGTTGGTTAGAATACAAATGGATTGATGAGGAATATGAAAAAGAAGCATTTGTTTTATCACTAAAAATTAAAGATATGACTAGTGGAATAAATTCATTTTATCCTGAATCCACATATTTACAATTTATTAATTTAGATAAAAAATTCCCTAAATTAAAAAATGAAATTAATTCTATTCACAAACTTTTACCAATATCTCAGTATGATACAATTGAAAAATTTTTACTAGATGGCAAGGAAAAGGGATTAACTCATCTTGTTATTGATGAAAGTCAAAAACAAGATAATTTAAGAAACAAATTTTTAATTGAAATTTATAAAAATGAAAATAAATATAATTTTTTAAATAAAATTTATGATTCAAATGATGAAGGATTTAATTATAAACTTAAAATTTTTGAAATAGATTATACACTATTTAATCAGTATATGCAGAAATAATTAAAAATTTAATTAAATGAAATTTATCTTTTTGAAACTATATTGATAAATTCTTCAGCTAATTTATCCCAATTAAAAATCTCGAGAACTGTGTTTTTTCCTTCAACACCAAATTTCTTTCGTAATTCAGGATCATTCACAAGAATTGTCAATTTTTCTATCCAGCCTCTATGATCTCCTTCATCAACTAAAAATCCTGTTTTTTTATCAAAAACCATTTCAGGAATTCCTCCAACTTTTGACGCAACTACAGGATTTTGCATTGACATTGCTTCTCTACATGATAATGGAGTTGTATCCATGCCTGTAGGAAGTGCATAAATATCAATTTCAGTTAAATATTCTCTAACTTTATCTGGATATTCTAAATTTTCTA
>Ga0233434_1000542_pt1 | contig 41967 bp, 36 predicted proteins | sample SI_122_August201_4_FD_182738 | JGI IMG/M metagenome (GOLD analysis project Ga0233434, IMG submission 182738) | Seawater microbial communities from Saanich Inlet, British Columbia, Canada - SI_122_August2016_120_MG | ecosystem: Environmental > Aquatic > Marine > Inlet | place: Canada: British...
GGGACTTTTGGCAATGAGCAGGAGAAAAACTAGTATCAGGAACTCTTGATATGAAAAAATCCATCATCCTGGGGTTTATTGGAGCGGTCATCACCCTGTTGTTGAGCCTGGGGTTTTCTGATCTGTTTCAGGCATGGGAATTAAAGACACTGGACGCAAGGTTCCAGGTTCGTGGCTCCATTGAGACGAATCCCGATATCATCATGATCGATGCGGACGATGCAAGTGCACAGCAATTAGGTCGCTGGCCCTGGACGCGTTTCCTTCATACCCGGATGATCAATTTTCTGAGTAAAGAGAATCCTGGAGCCATTGTTTACGACATTCTCTTTTCCCAGCCCGTCGATGAAATGGAAGACCGACTTCTTGCACAGGCGACGAAAAACTCGGGGAACATGATCTATCCCTTTGCGGCCAGCTTGGCTGATTCCGGGAATGCGATCGGGAAAGCTGTGTTGCCAGAATATTTTCCTGACAATCAGTTTAAAGAAACTCCTGAAACAAAAGATTATCTTTCCATTGAAAGCGCGATCCTTCCTTTGCCGGAGTTGGTGGAATTCTCCAAGGGTCTGGGCCATATCGCAGCCAACCGTGATAAAGATGGTGTGATAAGGCGTGTCCCGCTGTTTGTTCGCCATGAAGGGTCTCTGATACCTTCGCTAGCCCTACAGGCGGTCCTGACTTGGCTGGATGTTTCCCAGGTTGAGTTTAATGGCTCAGCGATTCTTCTAAAGCAGACAAACCTTCCCGGCAAACGGGTTGATATTCATATCCCGGTTGATTCTAATGGCCAGATGCTCATCAACTATGCCGGGAAATGGAGCGAGACCTTTAAGCATGCCTCCTTTGCTTCTGTTTTAGCCAGTGATGAAAAAACAACCGGCCACATGGAAGAAGTGGAAGGAAAATTGATTCTTGTATCAAACACGCTCTCTGGTCAGGATATTAAGCCCACACCAGTTGAAAAGGATTATCCTGGTTCAGGGATTCACGCCAATATCATCAATACCATCGTTACACAGAAATTTCTCAGAGAAACAGGCCGGGGTTTTAACCTTTTACTTGTTCTATTGCTGAGCATCACTACGGCAAGGCTCCTTCTGCTCAGAAAATATCTGCTTCAAGCCGTTTTCATTTCAGTCCTGTCAGCCGGTTATCTGGTTGCCTGTACCGTGTTATTCAACTCCGGACTTGTCTTGCAGATTGTTTTCCCCCTCTGTTCCATAATTTTTACGGGCCTCCTGGTGTCCATCTATCAGGCGGGTTCGGAAAAGGAATTATCAGATAACCTTCAACAGGAAAAGAGCCGGGTGGAATCTCATCTCGTATCTATCTCCACTGACCTTGCGATTAAAGAAGGAGAGCTGAAAAAAATACAGGACCAGTTGAAAGGTCTTCAGGAGGGTATGCAGGTGGATCGGGAGCGTGGGGAAGCGCAAACACTGAAAATCGATGATCTGCAAGGAAAACTACAACTGCTGGTCCAGGACAAGGAAGAACTTCTGGTCCAAAGGACTCAGTTGGAAGACAAGGTGCTGGACCTACGAGTTCATATTTCCTTCGATCCGCCTAGCGAGGAAAGACTGGAACCGCTGAAACAGGAATGCAAAGAGTTTGGGATTAATACAAGAAGCCAATCGGTTCTAAAAGTATTTAATAATCTCAAACAGGTGGCACCGGTTCCATCCCCTGTCCTGATTCTTGGGGATTCCGGTACAGGTAAGGAGCTTTTTGCAAAGGCCCTTCATTTAATGAGCCAGAGAAAAGGTGAATTTGTTCCCGTCAACATGGGGGCAATTCCAGAAGGACTGTACGAAAGTGAACTTTTTGGTCACATGAAAGGGGCTTTTACCGGAGCCGTAACGGACAAGAAGGGGAAGTTTGCCCAGGCCAACGAAGGAACCATATTCCTGGACGAAGTGGGTGAAATAAGGCAGGACCTGCAGGTCAAGCTCCTGAGGGTATTGCAGGAGAAGGAGGTCCAGCCGGTAGGGGGTAAAGCTTTCAAGGTCAATATCAGGATTGTGGCTGCTACAAACAAAGATTTACAAAAAGAGATGGAAGGCGGGGAGTTCAGGCAGGACCTGTTTTACAGATTAAACACGGTTACCCTGAAACTGCCGCGATTGAAAGACAGGAGAGAGGATATTGAAATTCTTGTGGACCACCTGATCAAAAAATACCGTGCTGAATATGGAAAAGAAATCCAGGGAATTTCAGATAAGGCTATGCAAGTGATATTGAATCATGACTGGCCAGGCAACATTCGTGAACTGGAAAATATCATTCAGCGGGGCATAACTTTCGCCACTGGAGAATTGATCCAGGAGAAGGACCTAGGCATGGACCCCTCTAAACAAAGGGAGGACATCAAAAGACCTTCATTGAATGTCAGTAGAGGAGACGGGGATGAACTGCTTTTGAATGCTTTAAAAGAAAGTAATTTTGAAATTAGCCAGACCGCTGCTCGATTAAAGATGCACCGAAATACTGTAACAGCACGGTTCAAGGGAATTTGTTTTGACATGTTGGTCCAGCATGGAATGGACAGGGACAAAGCCGTAAAGGAAATCGCGGAAATTCCTTCGCATCATGAAACCGTTGCCCAAATGGTTAACGAGTACTGGAAAAACTTACTTAACACGGCGAAAGAATTTGAAACAGAGGCAGAGGCTGTCAAGGCAGTGTTGAAACGAAACAAAAATGTACCTGCACAGCACCACTGGGCCATAGAAGAGTTGGTCCGTAATCATTGCACGGGAAAAGAAAAGAGTGAGAAATTATGAAACCAAAACAATCTTTAATTTTAATCGCTATCATTTTATTTTTGAACGTTGCAGTTCTCGGCGGGGCAGAGGAGAAGAAAGCTGTGTCGTGGATTACAGAAAAGGAAGCCGCACTGCCTGCCATGAAACCTTCTGGGACAAGCACAAAAGGTCTGCCTGAATCTGAAAATCAACCCTTTAAAGTAAATATACAGTCCATGGCAGGACCGATCATAAAAGTTGAGAAGCCTGACCCGGACCAGTTCTATGATGATCTGATCGACATCCTTATCAGTTTTGACAAGAACCCGATTGGCGAACCTGTGAATATGGAATCGCTCCGGATCATTTATTTGAAAATGTTCGGCATCGACATCACAGACCGGATACGTCCTTATATAAAGCAAACCCGTATTGATGCCAACGGGATTAAGTTTCCCGAGGGAGAACATGAGTTTGAAATCCGGATTAAAGATTATGAGCAGATGGAGAGTTCTGAGATTTTCAAGATCAAAGTGAATTAAAGGAGTGGTTTGATGATTTCTCAAGATTTTTTTATGAGGAAACTAGTTTTCATATTTGCTGTCGCATTATTTTTCTCTGGATGCTCCACATCAAAAACCATATTAAAAACCTACAAAGTTGAAATCACACACTCAATAAACATTGTTGCTATGTCTCCTGGTGGTGGATTACTAGCTAAAGCAATTTTAGAGGAGCTTGCTAATCGTGGATTTACTCTTGTTGACGCTGCAACTGTGTCTAGCCTATCAAAATCAAATTTAAGGAAAATTGATGCCCACATCATTTTAGAAACGATAACTGGATTTGATGGCAATCCTGATAACGCAGGCGTTACCCTGAAAAGCGCAAAAACTGGACAAAGGATTGCGGGAGTTTTATGGAAAAATGGTAGCGGTGGAGCTACTAGTTCCCGGGCAGATAAGTTTATGAGAAAAAATGCTATAGAGGCCGCAGAAGAAATAACCGAAGCTTTATTTAAAGAAATCCCGAGTCCCTCTACATCGTATGCAGAAATTACCCAAGAACCAGAATCCCTTTCTTTATCTAAAAAACCTTTATCACCATCCGAAAAACCGCAAGCCTTGGAACAACAGCCCGTCCCCGGCGGCACAGGGTTCCTGTTCAGTTCCAGAGACTACATCATAACTAACTACCATGTTGTCAAAGGAGCAAGCTCCATTGATGTCAAGTTTCCTGATGGAGAGGTAATTAAGGCAAGTGTGCAGGCCAAGGATAGTCAAAATGATATTGCTGTGTTGAAACTTGCCCAGTCGCCTTCAACACCAATTCCAGACCTAAAGTTTGGAGACTCCTCTAAAGTCCGCCCTGGAGATAAAGTCTTTACTATTGGTTATCCTGCAAGTTCTATTTTGGGGAAGAACCAGAAAATTACTGATGGGATTATTAGTTCTGTTACCGGGATAGAGGACGATCCAACAATGTTTCAAATAACTGTCCCCATCCAACCGGGAAATAGTGGCGGGCCATTGTTCAACGAGAGAGGTGAGGTGATAGGGATAACTACCGCTTCCTTATCACTTAACGCCATTCAATCTTTGGGTGCCGTTCCCCAGAATATAAATTATGCGATCAAGTCATCTTTTGTGAATAACCTATTGACTACAATTCCGAAAACCTTGCTATCTAATAGGGGAATAGTTGTCGTGCCTAATAAGCAAGGGAATTCGCTATCAGACTTTTTTGAAAGAGTATCAAATAATATCGTGTTTATAGAGGCGAAATAGGAAATGGATAATTTTATATTTATGAATAAAAAGCTTCGGTGGTTTCTTGTAGTGTCAATTCTTGTTGTGTTTTCTGGTTGTGGAACCTCGGCTCCACACGGACAGGTAAATCATACGTGGCCTGATGGAAGAAAATATGTGGGGGAATATAAGGATGACAAGCCTCACGGCCAAGGGACTACTACGTTGCCTGACGGATCAAAATATGCAGGGGGATTTAAGGATGGCAACCCTCACGGTCAAGGGACTACTACGTTGCCTGATGGAACAAAGTATGTGGGGGGCTTTAAGGATGGCAACCCTCACGGTCAAGGGACTATTGCATATCTTAATGGAAGAAAGTATGTGGGGGAATGGAGGGATGGCAAGCCTAACGGGCAAGGAACTGGTACGGCCCCTGATGGAGAAAAGTATGTAGGGGAATTTAAAAATGACATGGCTCACGGGCAAGGGGCTGTTACGTATCCTGATGGAAGAAAGTATGTAGGGGAATGGAGGGATGGTAAGTACAACGGCCATGGAAATTTTGCGGGCGTTGATGGATCAAAGTATGTAGGGGAATTTAAGGATGGCCTGCCATACGGTCAAGGAACTAGTACGGACGCTAATGAGGTTTATGTTGGAGAATGGGAGGATGGCAAGTCTGACGGCCAAGGAACTAGTACGTTCTTTGATGGAAGAAAGTATGTGGGGGAATGGAAGAATGGCAATGTTCATGGGCAAGGAATCATGACCTATGCCGATGGAACAACTTGGGCTGGTGAATGGCGAGACGGTGACAAGTACAAAGAAAATGAGAAACGCTTTCTTAAAGAGGAAAAGAAAAAACATCCCCCCCGCAAAGAACAATCTGCCCAATCAGGAACTGGATCCGGCTTCTTTGTCTCCAAGCTGGGCCATGTTATTACCAATGCCCATGTTGTGCAGAACTGTAGAAGGGTTACCATAGGGGATGATGCTAACAAGCAAGTAGTCGCTGAGGTTGTCAATGCTGACAAAAGTAATGACCTGGCCTTATTAAAACTGTCTTCTCTTGAAATGGCCTCTGCCGGAAGTAAAGCTCTTATCCAGAAGCTTAGTATTGTAGTTGTTCCTCTAGCGTCCAAGGGATTGCTTCGGTCTGAAGATGTGAGACTTGGCGAGAGGGTATTGGTTGCAGGTTACCCGTTTGGCGATGCTTTCAGCAATACCATAAAGGTTACAACGGGAGTTGTGAGTGCAATACGTGGCGCTGGTGATAATTCAGGGCAGTTTCAGTTGGATGCCGCTGTACAACCGGGGAATAGCGGTGGCCCAATCTATGATAGCGGGGGGAATATTGTTGGTGTAGTTATATCCCAGTTAAATAAAAAAACATTTGGTTCTCTCGTTGAGAATGTGAACTTTGGTATCAAAGCTTCTACAGTAAGACAGTTCCTTGTATCGAGTGGACTTTCTTCAAAGAAGTCTGAACGAGCAGAGGAGAAATCCACTGAACAGCTTGCAGAGATTGCAATGAATCAGGCATTGATGGTGATGTGTCTTCAGTAGGAACCGATAATTTTATGGCGATAATTATGAAGAAACTTGTATCGATAATTCTAGTCTTGCTGGTGGTTGTCATCTCTCCTGTTGTTTCCTTAGCCGGAGAAATAGAAGATGCTCAGGAAAAGGTTCGCCTGAATCCGAATGATGCTCAGGCACACCATAGTCTTGGATTGGTCTACGACAAGTTAGGCCAGTATCAGGATGCTATTGCCTCTTACAAGGAAGCGATCCGGATCAAACCTGATTATTCTAATACGCACTTTAATCTTGGAATTGTTTACAAAGTGCTAGGCCAACAGCAGGATGCTATTGCCTCTTACAAGGAAGCGATCCGACTCAACCCAAATGATGCCGAAGCGCAATCCAACCTCGCAAATATTTACTTCAGGTTAGGCCGATATCAAGAAGCAACTACTTTATTCAAGGAAGCGATAAGAATTAATCCGAATTTTGCCAAGGCACACAATAATCTTGGATATACCTACTACAAGTCAGGCCAGTATCAGAACGCCATTGCCTCTTACAAGGAAGCATTAAGAATCAAGCCGGATTTTGCTTTGGCTCGGAATAATTTAACTAAACTGAACCAAAAGCTAGCCCAAGCAAAACCATCACCGCCTGTCAGCCAGCCAAAGCCTCAGTCTTCCGAAGAACTTGCAGATGCTCAAGAAAGGGTTAGGTTGTATCCGGATAATGCTAATGCGCACAGGGATCTTGGGATTAGCAATTTCAAGTTTGGTAGGTATCCAGAAGCCCTTATTGCTATAAAAGAAGCAATACGACTCGAACCGAATGATTCCCTTGCTCACACTACACTTGGGGCCATCTATTTCTATAAGAACCAGTTCCCTGAAGCCATTGTCTCCCTCAAGGAGGCGATACGTCTCAATCAGGATATGTTTCTCGCACACCATCATCTTGGGAATATTTATTACACATCAGGCCGTGAACAGGAAGCTACTATCCATTTAAAAGAGGCAATACGACTCAACCCGAATGATTTTTGGTCACACATGAAACTTGGATGGAGATATCAAGAGTTAGAAAGATACCAGGAAGCCATTGCTCATTTAAAAGAAGCGATACGAATAAAACCGAATGACTCTCTTGCATTAACCTCCCTAGGGTTGGTTTACTATAATCAAGGCAAGGTTAATAAAGCTCTTTCCCATTTAAAAGAGGCAGACGATATTAAGCCTAATGATTCTGAAATCCTTTCATTATTGGGAACTATTTATTGGGAACTAGATAAACCTAGAAAAGCCATGGAAGTTTTAGAACAGGTGCTAAGGAATACACCTAATGATCCTAAAACCCTTTCATTTTTTGGAATGATTTATTGGGAACTAGATAATCCTCGGAAAGCTGTGGAAGTTTTAGAACGGGCGCTAAGGAATAATCCTATCCCGCCTGGGTTGAACGCCCACATTAATGGAAACCTATCTGAGGCATATGAAAAACTAGAAAGATATGATGATGCTATTAAGACAGCGAAAAAGGCATTAGAAATTGATTACGAGGCTCCATTTGCAAATTTTGTTCTTGGGCTTTCCTATGATGCAAAAAAAGATGGACTGAATGCTATTTCCCACATGATAACAGCTGCGAAGGGATTTCAGAAATCAAAGAAAATCTATAAAGAGCAAGAAAGATGGAACAAAAGGAACGACCAGAAATACCGAGCAAAATCCAAAAAAAAATTAAGGGAATTTTATTCCAAATATGACTACAGACCCGAGGATTTCGGTGAGGAGGGAAGTGCAACTGCTCCCAGCATTCCAAAAGTCGCTGAAGCGGCACCATCTAAAGAACAAGAACCACAATCAGGAACAGGATCAGGCTTCTTTGTTTCCAAGATGGGACATGTGATTACCAATGCTCATGTTGTTAAGGGCTGTAATAGGGTAACCATTGGCGATAATGCCAACAAACAAGTGCCGGCAGAGGTTATTAATGCCGATAGAAGCAATGATCTAGCTTTGTTAAAACTATCTTCCCTTGAAATGGCTTCTGCTGATAGCAAATCTCTTATACAGAAACTTGGCATAGCAGTTGTTCCTCTGGCGTCTAAAGGCTTACTACGGTCTGAAGATGTGAGGCTTGGTGAGAAAGTTCTGGTTGCCGGTTATCCCTTTGGTGAGCTTTTCAGTAATACCATCAAGGTGACATCAGGCATTGTAAGTGCCACGCGTGGGGCAGGAGATGATTCAGGGCAGTTTCAATTAGATGCCGCTGTGCAACCGGGTAACAGTGGTGGCCCTATATATGATAGCAGTGGAAACATTGTCGGTGTTGTTGTTGCTCAACTAGACAAATTAAAAATGGCTAAAGCTATTGGCTCACTTCCTGAGAATGTTAATTTTGGAATCAAGGCTTCTACTGTAAGGCAGTTTCTAATGTCCAGCGGGCTTCCTTCTAAGAAGGCTGAACAGACTGATGAGAAATCAACTGAGCAGCTTGCAGAGATTGCCCAGAATCAGGCGTTGATGGTGATGTGCCTTCAGTAGAACAATGTTTATACATCGTATTCAGGATTTGAAAAACTTATGTTTGAAAATGCAAAGCTCAGGTGGTTTCTTCTAGCACCCACCCTTTTGGCAACATTCATTATTGTTACCTCTTCTACTGCTTCTGGGGCTTCAAAGACAGGATATGTGGATATTGCTGCAGCTGCTAAGAGTACCAAGGAATGGAAAAAGTCATTTTTGGTGTTCAAAGAACTTTTTGAGAGAGAAAAATCATTTGTCAATAGCTGGAGGAAAAAGATAAAAGAACAAACTCGAGAACTTAATGACAATTTAAACTATATGGATTATGACTCGAAAAAAGAAAAAGAAGACGCCCTTCTGGAAAATAAGAGGGAATTTGAACGTTATGTGCAGGATAAAAACGAAGAATTTAGTGAAAAAGAAAAAGAAATGACTTCTCCAATTTTAAAAAAAATGATGGCAGTGGTGAAAATAATTGGCATAGAAAAACAGGCGACTATGATTACGGACAAAGAATTGGCAGATAGAGATATTCCTGATTGGACTAGCTTGGCGACAAAAACTTACGACTCTATGGGGACAGGGTTTCATGAATCTCTATCTCCAGCATTGCCGGAGGAATTTAAACAAGAAGCCGACAGGCTGTTTCGTGAAAGGGAACTCCTTGAAGAAGAAAGAGAGAAACTAGAAGCTCTCCGCATTGATCAGGAGAATCGTAAACAAAATCAGGAGCCAGGGGTAAAGGCGGCATACAGCGGTACTGGATTCCTATTTAGTTCCAAGGACTACGTCATCACAAACTGGCACGTGATTCGGGGAATGAAATCTATAAAGGTAAAGTTTCTTAACGGTGAGAAGATCAACGCCAAAATCTTGCTGAAAGACGCCGAGAACGATATTGCTTTTCTGAAACTGGAGCAATCACCACAACTGCCTGCGAGTGAAATTCGGATTGGTGATTCATCCAAGATAAGGATGGGTGATGAGGTGTTTACGATCGGTTACCCGGCACATCAGATCCTTGGTATGAATCCAAAGTATACAAAAGGCGAGGTTAACGCTTTATCTGGAATCAGTGATGATCCAACGGTCTTCCAAATAAGCGTCCAGATACAGCCGGGGAATAGCGGTGGGCCGCTTTTCAACTCAAGTGGCGAAGTAATTGGGATAACGCAAGCATCACTTGATCCTAAAGTGGCGATGGGAACTTTTGGTACATTACCCCAGAACGTGAACTACGCTATTAAGTCCAGCTACATCTCAAGCCTATTGCCGATGCTTCCAGAAACTATGATTGCTTCCAGAGGAATTGTGGTGGTTCCAGCAGACCCTGAGAATAATCTCGCTAATTTCATTGATAAGGTGAAGAAAAATATCGTGCTGATCGAGGCGAAAGAGTAATGAGCGAATTTATGGGAATCGTTATGAAGGAGCTTACGTCGACAGTTCTAATCTTTCTGATGATGGGTGTATCGCCTGCTATTTCTTTGGCGGGAGAAATTGAAGATGCTCAGGAACAGGCATTAATGGTGATGTGCTTACAGTGAAAGGAAAAAGCATGAAATATTTTAAAACCTTTTTTATACTTTTGTCTTCTGGTTTTCTCTTTAGCGGTTGTGCTGGTTCATTGTCTGTTCATGAACTGATGGATACACACACGGAGGTAAACTCCGTCCCTACAATTAATGCATCTCTTGGGGTAGTTATTCTTGAGGAAGCTACATTTAATGATGTTCCCCTGGATGTGGATGGGGTTGGTGGGCTGAAGGGGTATATTAATGCTCCTTTGAGTGGGTTTGATGTGGAGGAGATGCGGCAAGCCTTTAAAATCAGTTTGAATAAATCAAATATGTTTTCCCCGAATGCAGCTCATCGAATTAATGTTGTTATTCGGAAATTAGACATAACCGCTGATAAGTTTGGGCTTACTTTTGATGCAGAAGCTCAGGGAGCCTATTCAGCTTCAAGTATGAAAAATGATTTTTTTTATGAGACTACAGTTGAGTCAAAAGGTAAGTCGGAATTGAGTGAACACTTAGCGGCTGGTCCTCGTCAAAAACTTGCAATTAGTCGTGCAATCACAAATAACTTTTTAGAGTTTATTCGACGTTTCCAAACACACGTTAAAGCCAACACGCAGGCTGTGGCAAAATCGGATCAAGACTATCAAGAAGATTCTGCAGTTCCACAAGGGGAGGTAGACTAAATGGCTAGGGTACAGTTGCTTCCGCGCCACTTCATGTTGGCGTTCGTTGGGCTATTTTTTGCTACGAATCTTGTTGGGTGCGCGACGATGAAGATGAATGATCAAATTCAGGCTGGCGACCATATGGGCATTGTTCAATCTCTGGATGAAGACGAATATAATTATTTTGAGTATAACACCGATGCGCACTGGTCTTTGTGTCGATCGTTTATTTCCATTGGCGTGTATGATGAATTTTTTCGATGCTATGATGTTCTAAAAAAAAGAGTGGATGCAAATGGTGGAAAGCTTGTTGGAGGATCCTTGGATTGGGAGATAAACAAGCCCGCCTCTCGCGCGATGATGGCTTCTTTGTTGGCGTACGCAAATTTCGGAATAAGGGATTACGACAAAGCGCTGAAATATGCGCATCAAGCCGAAAAGCTTATAGACACCAACAGATTTTATTATCTTTCTAAAATCACCAATAATATATTAAGTGTTTCCTTAGTGACGAGAGTGGGAGTACCAACCTTTGGCGTTATGGCACAGATCTATGGCGAGCGGGGCGACGCGCAAAATTCACTGCATTATATTAGTCGCTTAAATGCCCTAATGACGGATTCTATGTTTACGAGTTACTTAGACGGCGAACGGCGTGTTTGGAGAACTCGCAGCTATATGGCTATCGGGGATTATGAAAGTGCTTACCGAGGCCTCATGACCGACAGACATAAGCATGGAGTACTTGGACGTGAGAAGAACCCATTGGAAAAGCTTCTTACTCCAGCCATTATTTACGCCCTTGGGGGGGAATACACGGAGGAAGATCTAGCCGTGGCGCGGAATTTTGAAGCCCGGTTTATGAGTCATCAGCTCGAGCTGAAGCTAGGCAAACTGGCCCTCGCAAGAAAAGGGTATGATGAAATTCTTGCCTTACCACAAATCGATGGAAACATTGTCGTCCAATACGGTGCCCTGCATGGACGAGGCTTGGTTGCTCTTGCCGAGAAAGATCTCGACGGGGCCATCAGTTTTTTTAAGCGCGCCATTGACGTAATTGAACGCCAACGCGCATCCATTACCACGGAAAAGAACAAGATCAGCTTTGTAGGCGACAAGCAAACTATTTACCATGACCTTGTCGCAGCTCTAATAGAAATGGGTCGTGCAGATGAGGCCTTCGAATATGCGGAGCGTGGAAAGGCGCGGGCATTGGTTGATCTTCTAGCCTCCAAAAGCTCTTTTGGTAAGGGCCAAAATACTGGCAAAATCAAAGCGAAGTTAGCTGAATTGGACCGCCTGGAAAGGGAGAGCTTAAAGCTGGCAGCCGTCAAGAACGGATCCAGCGTCCGGAGCATTAAGGTCGCAAAACTGACTCTGGAACAGGAGATGCCTGAGGTCGCTTCGCTGGTTTCCGTTACCACGGAAAAGCCCTCTGACATCCAGGTGTTACTGCGCCCCGATGAAGCCATTGTTGAGTACTTCTACCAGGGCGAAAGTAATAAAGACGCAGATGACCTGTTTGCCTTCGTGGTCACCCGTGACGCCATCAAAGCGGTCACCCTGAATGCCAAGGGGTTGAACGATGAGGTCAAAGCCTTTCGCTCGGCCATCAACAAGTCAAACAGCAATGGCTGGTCTCAAGAGGCATCCTCCCTACACCGTCGCCTGATTGCGCCTCTAGTCTCAGCAATCCAGGGGAAGAAGCACTTGACCATCGTTCCTCATGGTGCGCTTCATTACTTGCCGTTCAATGCTCTTAAGGCCAACGGTGGGGATTTCCTGATTCAAGATCATACGATCCGTCTATTGCCTTCCGCATCGGTGATGAAGTTCTTGAATAAGGGATCAGCTCCAACACAAAGCCTGTTGGTGTTCGGTAACCCGGAGCTGAACAACCCCAAGATGGACCTGCCGGGTGCAGAGACGGAAGCCAAGGTAATTGCTCAGCTCTGGCCGGACAGCAAGATATTGCTACGCAATCACGCGTCGGAGACTATCTTCAAGCAGGTTGCCAGTGCCTTCAAATATATCCATCTGGCGTCCCATGGCCTATTCAGCCCGGATGACCCAATGAAATCCCGCATGCTGTTGGCGGCGGATAATGACAATGACGGTAACCTAACGGTGTCGGAGATTTATGACCTCGAACTGAACGCCGACATGGTAGTACTCTCCGCCTGCCAGACGGCACTTGGAGACGTGAAGAACGGGGATGATGTTGTAGGGTTGAACCGTGGGTTTCTCTATGCCGGGGCGAAGTCCATCGTCGGTAGCTTGTGGGAGGTGCCGGACTACCAGACTAAGGAACTGATGCTCGATCTATATCGCAATCTGGGGAAGATGGGACTCCGCGATGCTATGCGCCAGGCGCAACTAGCGGCGCTGAAGAATTACCAGCATCCGTTCGCCTGGGCAGCATTTCAAGTGACGGGTGGCGAGTAAAAGTAGTTTGGGCTGAAGTTCACCTTGCGTTAATTTTAGCTTGTTATTGTATCCAAAAACATCGTCATCGAAGAGGCAAAATAGTGATGGGTAAACCTGTGAGAGTCATTATGAAGAAACTAACTTTAGGGCTGCTCGTTTTTACAATGCTCTTTTCCTTTGGATGTGCAACAGGTGCAGGTGGTTGTATCTCTGGTAACTGTGTAAATGGCCAAGGAGCTGCTACGTGGTCTGATGGAGAAAAGTATGTAGGGGGATTTAAGGATGGCAATCGTAATGGCCAAGGAACTCAAACCTTGGCTAATGGAGAAAAGTATGTAGGGGAATGGAAGGATGGCAAGTTCCATGGCCATGGAACTCAAACGTACCCTGATGGGAGAAGGTATGTAGGGGAATTTAAGGATAACTGGGCTAACGGTCATGGAACTATTACTTCTGCCGATGGAAGGAAGTATGTAGGGGAATGGAAGGATGGCAATCGTAATGGCCAAGGAACTTTTACGGCCTCTGATGGAGAAAAGTATGTAGGGGAATGGAAGGATGGCAAGAAACACGGGCAAGGGACTGGTACGTTGACTGATGGAGCAAAGCATGCAAAGTATGTAGGGGAATGGAGGGATGACAAGATTTACGGCCAAGGAACTTTTACGGCCTCTGATGGAGAAAAGTATGTAGGGGAATTTAAGGATTTTAAGCAACACGGCCTCGGAACTATCACTTATCCCGATGGAACAACTTGGACTGGTGAATGGCGGGACAGTGAGAAATACAAAGAAATTGAGACAGCCGATACGACTCCACCTATCAAGCAAGCAATCCCCAAATCAGGAACAGGTTCTGGCTTTTTCGTCTCCAAGTTAGGCCATGTAATCACCAACGCTCATGTTGTAAAAGGATGTAATAAAGTAACTGTAGGAGACAATGCCAACCAACAAGTAGCCGCCGAGATTGTTAATACTGATGGGAGCAATGACCTGGCTCTTTTGAAGCTGTCTTCCCTTGAGATGGCTTCGGTTGAAAGTAAATCTCTTATTCAAAAACTTAGCATTGTAGTTGTCCCTCTTGCATCCAAAGGATTGTTGCGATCAGAAGATGTGCGGCTTGGCGAGAAGGTCCTGGTCGCGGGTTATCCGTTTGGTGATTTCTTCAGCAATAGCATAAAAGTTACTACGGGGGTTGTAAGTTCCACACGTGGGGCGGGTGATGATTCCGGGCAGTTTCAATTGGATGCTGCTGTGCAACCTGGAAATAGTGGCGGACCAATCTATGACAGTGGTGGAAACATTGTGGGAGTTGTCATCTCTCAACTGGATAAATTGAAAGTGGCCAAGGCCATTGGCTCACTTCCGGAGAATGTAAACTTCGGCATCAAGGCTTCTACAGTTAGACAGTTTCTTATTTCCAGCGGACTTCCTTCAAAAAAATCTGAACGGACAGAAGAGAAATCCACAGAACAGCTTGCAGAGATTGCTAAGAATCAGGCGTTGATGGTGATGTGTGTTCAGTGAATATTAAATTTGTGGGGAATGACATGAATCAGAAGAAACTAGTGAAAATTTTAACTATAAGAACTGTTCAATGGTTTGGAGTTTTAATTTTTCTTTCTACGACGACTGGGTGTATGGCCCCTAAATTAGCTACCCTTAGTAGCGACATTAAAGAAGAACATAAAATTTATAGCGACTCTGAGCTTGAAAACATTAAATATAAGCGTCTTGGAATAGTAAATTCATTTTATTGTAAAAGATACACGTGGGACGCTCCAGCAAATTACAAAAATGGATTAGCCGACTTGGCTCATAAAGCAAAGTTGTTGGGAGGTAATGCTCTTGCAAACTTGAAATGTGATGCAGGAGGGACTGAACTGGCAAGAAATTGCTGGGAGTCAATTGAATGCATTGCAGCAGCAATTAAAATTGGGGATGTGGGTTCAGAAGATTTACAAATAGCTAATGGTGGTAGTCCTCAATCGGCATACGAAGAGCAATTGCCTCAAGCGGGTACAGGATCGGGCTTCTTTGTATCCAAAATGGGCCACGTAATTACCAACGCACATGTAGTGAATGGCTGTAATAGGGTAACTGTGGGAGACAATGCGAATAAACAAGTGTCGGCAGAAGTTATAAATACAGACAGCAGCAATGACTTGGCTTTGTTGAAGCTATCTTCTCTGGAGATGACCTCTGCTGACAGCAAATCTCTTATTCAGAAGCTTAGTATTGTCGTTGTCCCTCTGGCATCCAAAGGCTTGTTACGATCTGAAGACGTAAGGCTCGGCGAAAAAGTCCTGGTTGCGGGTTACCCGTTTGGTGACATATTCAGCAACACTATTAAAGTTACTACAGGCGTTGTAAGTGCTACTAGAGGGGCGGGAGATGATTCAGGTCAGTTCCAATTGGATGCCGCAGTACAGCCGGGCAACAGTGGTGGTCCTATCTATGACAGCGGTGGAAACATTGTAGGGGTTGTCATTTCCCAATTGGATAAGCTAAAGGTTGCAAAAGCCATTGGCTCACTTCCGGAGAACGTGAACTTTGGTATCAAGGCTTCTACGGTTAGGCAGTTTCTTATATCCAGTGGACTTCCTTCAAAGAAGGCTGAGCAAACCGAAGAGAAATCCACTGAACAACTTGCAGAGATTGCCCAGAACCAGGCGCTAATGGTGATGTGCCTTCAGTAGGAATAAAATAGAACTATGATCAAACATCGCACATTCATATTTGTTCTTTCATTTTTGGTGGTTTCTGTTTCTGCGGTTACATCAGCGGCCACTCAACGAGGCATCATTCCTGTCCCCATTAAGGATAAATCTGGAAAGCAAGTTCTTCTATATCAGGAGAGCCATGCTCTATTGGTTGGGGTGAGCGAATATACTGGAGGTTGGCCGAATCTCCCTGGTGTTCAGAAGGATATTAATGAAGTTAAGGCTGCTCTTGAGCAAAAGGGGTTTAATACGGTTGTCGTCATTAACCCCACCCGAGTTGAACTGAGAGACTCAATTGAGGATTTCATCAACCAGTATGGGCAGGATGTAGACAATAGGTTAATTTTTTATTTCGCTGGGCACGGCCATACAATGAAATCCTCCTACGGAGAAGAGATGGGGTATTTCGTACCTGCTGATGCACCCAACCCAAATATAGACAAATCTGGATTTCTGGCTACCAGTATTAACATGGAATCGATTGAGGTCTACTCCAAGCAGGTCCAGTCTAAACACGCCTTATTCTTGTTCGACAGTTGTTTCTCCGGTTCGATTTTTGCCTTAAGCCGAGCTATCCCCGAAAACATCAGTTTTAAGACCAGTAAGCCGGTAAGGCAGTTTATCACTGCCGGAAGTGCGAATGAGACAGTTCCCGATGTAAGCATATTCAACGACCAGCTTATAAGAGCATTAAATGGAGAGGGTGATCTGGATGGAGATGGTTACTTAACCGGTATAGAACTGGGAGAATATCTCAATAAAACTGTAATCAATTATTCAAAAGGAAGTCAGCATCCGCAGTATGGAAAGATTCGCAATCCCAATCTTGATAAAGGAGATTTCGTATTTTCCTTATTGGGTAGAGGCGAGGTTGAACAATCTGTTGACTCGATTATTCGAGAAAGGGAGAAGCTGAAGCAGAAACGCTTAAACTTAGAGGAAGAGGGGAAACGGAAAACTACTTTACAACGTATGCAGGAAGAAAAGCGGAAACTGGAGGAGGAGAAACAGCGGCTCAAGGAGGAACAGAAAAAATTTGCAAGGCTGATGCCGAGAGATAATCCGTTAGCCAAATCTGGCGGCAAGTGTACGGACAGAATGTCCTTCATTCCGGGAGGAGTGTTCCTTGCGGGCAGGGTGGATTCGCTCAAAGAGCTCAGCATCAGTGCATTCTGCATGGATAAATACGAGGTGACGCAGGCGGAATTTGAAAAGGTTATGAGGAACAGCCCTTCTTCCTCTAAAGGGGAGAATCTTCCCGTGGAAAAAGTCACATGGTTCGAGGCGGATGAATATTGCCGAAAGGTTGGTAAACGTTTGCCAACGGAAGTGGAATGGGAGAAGGCGTCCAAGGGAGGAAAGAGCACGATTTTTCCTTTGGGTGATGCTTTTGGTGATGGCAAGGCCAACTTCTGCGATAGTAACTGTCAATTTGATTGGAAGCAGAACCAATCTGACGATGGCTATGCAAGTACGGCTCCAGTGGGTAGTTACGCTCCAAATAGTTACGGCTTGCATGACATGGCGGGAAACGTATGGGAGTGGGTAGCCGATTGGTACGATGGCGATTATTATAAAACTGCTTCACGTAGCAACTTCAAGGGACCATCGAGTGGCAAGCTAAAAGTCCTTCGCGGTGGGTCATGGATTGTTAATTCACGTAACCTGCTATCCACCCCTCGCCGTAAAGGCATCCCCTCCTCACGGTACTACGATAGTGGTTTCCGTTGCGCCAAGTAAAAAGGTAGTTGGGTTGTGAAGAGGATAACAACACAACATGACGTACCTAGAGAGACCTGTCCCGTCCTCCAGGCTGGTACCAGGCTGGAAACAGAACAGTAAGCAGAGGCTTGGTAGGCTCATCTATCGTTTTCAGGGAAGTTCGAAAACCAAAGATATCCATCATAAAGGTCGGCGTCAAAATAAACAAAAAGCAGAGCTCTTTTAGCATCCTGCAACTGTAGTCCAGCCATTATATTTTTTTCGTAAGTATATACCCACAGCTCGGCAGGTCGAGAATGGAATGGAAGCATGGCACGGCCTTTCCCATAGGGTTTGCCGAGCAGTGTTTCAACTTCAGCGCGAGTGGATTGTCCAAGTTTTAAGAATTGTTCCTGAGCAGCAATGTTCGGCATTTTCCCATGACGAATATCAAGAGTTCCACAACCCGAAGTTAGTGCTAGAAGGAGGGTTCCGAAAAGATATATAAAAAACGAACGAACAGGTCTTTCTTCTTGCTTTAATAACTTACCTACCCGCTCATCCATTTTTCAACACCTGTTTTTGAATTTATTCCAGTACTCACTGTAGGCCTTATGGTAGCCTAATTACCCATGGTGCCTTTTACCATTTTTGATTTTATTTCTTCCGCTGATGAAAACCAAAGGTGCCCATCGTAGTGACCTTCCCGGATGTAAACCATAAGGATTGTAAACTGCATTTGGCCTCCACTAGCTTTCGTGAACTGGTATTCCCAGACTTTCGCAGGCATTTCCTTGTGTGTAGCCCAACGACTCATGCCACGCGCATGGGGTTCACCCAAGCCATTGCGAATATCCTCAATACTGGTAACCCCTGGAGTGAAGTTTGCCAGGGCATCAATCTTTGGCATTTTCCCTATGGTTATGGTTGGGGCGCACCCTGTAACTTGAAAAAAGAAAACCAATAAGACAAGAATGCGGAAAATGTGAAAGACGTACCTTCTTACTCTATGCTCATAAGGAACCATAATCATCTCGCAAATGCCTCAACCAGTTCATCCACGTTCGAATACCACATAAAACCATCAAATTTTTCCTCATAAAAGAAAACGAGCAGTATTTGTTGTCGGACATTCATACGGATAACACCTCTCTTCGAACTTGAATCGGTTACCTCCACATCTTGGTAGTACCAAGATTCATTCAGTTTAGCCTTTTGTCCTGACATTACAGGAAAAAAAGCACCCCCCAATCCGCCAGGAGGACCTAATAGTCGCCGAACATCTGATTTTGTGGAAATACCCCGCTTTAACTGGCTTTCAATGAGAGCTAATTGTGATTGTGGAAATGCATTCCCAATCGTTTGCCTCTTGGCTGCACAACCTCCGAAAACCAAGAACATAGCTACAATTAAGGTGATTTTGCTCATACTATAAACCTTAGATGAAAATTTTTCGCCAAGCCTCAGAAATTTTTTCAAATTTTAGGGCTCACTCTTACGAAATTTGAGTATGCGATTCCGCCTTTTAAAAGTCAATGTTATTTCCAGTAGTTTGCTGCAAGGCTATTAGGTAAATAGTTTTAGGAGGGGTTTGCAGGCCTGAAGTGAACACCTTGTCGGGGATCAATGACGACCTGAGAGTCTTTCAGGTTAGCGTTGAGTGAGATACAGCCGGGAAATAGCGGTGGGCCGCTTTACTGGTTTCCTTATGGCTTATTTAATATTTTTACCCGACAAGCGCAAGCCACCATAGTAACAACTGGAACGATCCACCCCACCCGGCATGGTGGCTTCCCTGGGGCCCCAAGGCTTTGATCCCAGAGTCCCATGACTTTTCCAAGACGTTAGGCCTTCCGAGCCTTGGTTCCTTCTCCATCCTGGCTCGCTGAGAAGCCGGAGAATCGCTTTTCCTCCCCAAACGCTACCCAGAACGCTACCCAAAACCAAAAGGACTTACAGCCGAAGCCATAAGTCCTTGTAAAATATGGTGGGCCCAGCAGGATTCGAACCTACGACCGACCGGTTATGAGCCGGGGGCTCTACCAACTGAGCTATAGGCCCACACGATCAGCTTTCGATAAAACTTCGTAGTTTTTTGCTCCGGCTGGGGTGACGCAATTTGCGTAGAGCTTTTGCCTCGATCTGCCGGATACGCTCGCGGGTGACCGCAAAATCCTGCCCGACTTCTTCAAGGGTGTGTTCAGAGTCCAGGCCTATCCCGAAACGTTTTCGCAATACTTTTTCTTCCCGGGATGCCAGGGTAGAGAGAACTTTCAAGGTTTGTTCCTTCAGGTTCTTTTTAACCACCGAGTCGATTGGCGACAGGACTTTTTTGTCTTCAATGAAATCTCCCAAATGGCTGTTTTCTTCTTCGCCAATGGGTGTCTCCAGGGAAATGGGTTCCTTGGCGATTTTCAAGACCTTGCGGACCTTGTCCACAGGCAGGCTCATTTTGACGGCGATTTCATCCGGTACAGGTTCGCGTCCGAGTTCCTGGACCAGATGTCGGGAAACCCGGATCAGTTTGTTAATGGTTTCGATCATATGTACGGGAATGCGGATGGTCCTGGCTTGGTCGGCAATGGCGCGAGTGATGGCCTGCCGAATCCACCAGGTGGCATAGGTTGAAAACTTGTAGCCCCGTTGATATTCAAATTTGTCCACCGCTTTCATGAGGCCGATATTCCCTTCCTGGATCAGGTCCAGGAACTGGAGTCCTCGACTGGTGTATTTTTTAGCAATGCTGACCACAAGCCTGAGGTTGGCTTCAGCCAGTTCTCGCTTGGCGGCTTTTTCTTTAACCCGGCCGCGGGCTATAGACCTCACGGTGGCTAGCAGACTGTCTTTGCTGGTCAACGTTTCTTTTTCTATTTTTTTGATTTTCCGACGCCCGGTTTGCACTTGCTTTATGAAGTTATCGTACTGGGCGCGGGTGATTACTTTCCCCTTCGGGACCTTGACGCTTTTCTGTTTAGTCCAGTTTTTGGCCAGCTTTTTGACTCCGGCTAAAGATATGCCCAGTTGTCTTTCGATAACTCTTTCCTGTTTCCCTGCTTCGCGGTAATCAGAGGCTATCCCATAGATTTTTTCGATGAGGCCGTCCATTTCATCAACAGAGAGACTCAAGCCTGAGATACTGTTTTCAACAATTTTCAGTTGTTTCTCCGATTGATCGGATGTTTTGGCCTGCATTTTTTCAGACAACTTACCGCCCTCAAGTTTGATCTGGAGTTTTTCGAGCTTGGCAAATTCTGATTTCAGAGTTTTGGTTTTTTTTAGAAATTTTTTGGCTTCAAGTTTTCTAGATTGTTCCTTGTTCTCTTCGGGTTCAGGGCTCTGGATAAGGTCGAAGATCTGGATATCTCCTTTTTTAACCTGGTCTGCCATAGCGATGAGCTCGCGGGTTGTGACTGCGCAACTGGCTACTGCCGCGAGCACTTCATCTTGTCCTGCTTCAATTCTCTTGGCAATTTCCACTTCTCCCTTGCGGGTGAGCAAGGAAATGGTTCCCATTTCACGTAGATAGAGCCGAACCGGATCATCGATGGAAACGGAATCCGATTTGGAAGCCGGGGTTCCTTCGCTGGGACCTTCATCTTTACCACGCCCACCTTTGGCGGTGGCTATTTTTTCCCCTTTAGCTGTGGTGTCAACGATGTCTATCTCATTTTCACCAAAAAGATGCATGAGGTCATCGATTTGTTCTGGGGTCACAACATCAGCGGGCAGGACATCATTGACTTCTTCATAGGTCAAATAACCTTTTTCCTTGCCTCGTGATATCAGCTGATTGATTTCTGATACATGGGTCAGTTTTTCCATTGTGGCCATCTGGGTGAATTCTCCTAAATACGCGTTTATGTTTTGACTATATATTAATGAGTTAAAGCTGAATACATTTCATTAAGTTGTGCCCCCAACTCCTGCGACCGTTCAACTTGCCCGGCGTTGGCGGCATTGAGACGTTGCAACTTAAGATCTTTGATTTTGGATTTAAGGCGAATATTTTTGAATTTCTGGACGCATTCCTTAATAGTTCTTTCGGGTGTGTCAAACTCTAGAGATTCTAAGCCTAACCGGGATAAAATATTTTTGATCTCGGGGTCTTCGGTCTGGTCGAGCAGTTGGTCAATTTTCAGGTCCTCGCCAGCATCGATTTTTTGCCGACAGGTTTGGGCAATAGTTCTCAGGGTGGGATCTGAAAATTCACCCGGGTCTAATTTCTGCAGAATGGCACGGGCCGTTTCCTTATCGGAAAGAATCAGTTGAACTAAATGCTTCTCCAGGTTTAAAAGGGAGACCGAATCATTTTCCGGTTCGCTCAGTCGGGTCTGGTTTTGAGAAAAAGCCTTTTTCAATTCTTTTAAAAAAGCCAGGTCATCAATGCCTGTTATGCCGGTAAATTTTTCCAGCCAGGCGGTTCGTTCCACGTTATTTTTGATTTTTGCCAGCAAAGGAAGAATCTGGTTCGCCATTTCAACTCTGTCTGCGGGAGTTTTGCCCGGCGTTTCCCGGACCAGCCTATCGATATAAGACTCAATAAAAGGCTTGGCGTCGCGGATTTTTTCCAGAAATTTTTCAGTCCCCTGTTCGTGAATGAACGAGTCCGGGTCCTGGCCTTCGGGCAGAACCACGATTTTCACATTTAATCCATGCTCCAGAAGGATATCAAATCCTTTTCCAGCGGCAGATATTCCTGCGGGATCGGAGTCGAAAACCAGGATCGCGGTTTCTGCGTGGTTTCGCAAAACTCCTGCCTGTTTGGGGGTCAGGGCGGTCCCGCAAGTCGCAACCACATGCTCAATGCCATGTTGCACTGCCCGCATCTGGTCGAAATAACCCTCCACAAGAATGACCTGATTTTCTCTGCGGATAGCATTTTTTGCCTGATCCATGCCGAAAAGCGTTTCACTCTTTTGGTAAAGAAGCGTTTCAGGAGAGTTGAGGTATTTGGGTTGATCCTCCTCGGCAATGGAACGTCCGCCAAAACCAATGATGTTTCCGTGAAGATCCTTGATCGGGAAAATAACCCGGCCGCGAAAACGGTCATAAACGTTGGACCCATCTTCCTTCTGGATGACCAGCCCGGATTGCACGAGCTGTTCCTGGGTGACGGAACTTTTTTGCTGGACATGATTGAGCAGGCCTCTCCAGGTTGGGGTCGACCAGCCTACCCGGTAGCGATCCAGAATTTCCGCATCAAAATGACGGGAGTCTAAATAATTTCTCGCATTCAACCCGCCCTCCGGGTTTTTCAGTAAGGACTGAAAATATCGCGTCGCAGACTCATTGAGTTTTCTTAAAGCGTCGCGCTCCTTTTGTCGGGGGTCCGGGTGATGGCCCGAAGCATTTCGAGGCAAGGGAACGCCGGTTCGGTCGGCCAGAAGCTTGATCGCATCCGGAAAGGAAATGTGCTGGATTTCCATGAGGAATTTAAAAACATTACCTCCGGTCCCACAGCCGAAGCAGTGGTAAATCCGTTTTTCCGAGCTGACCGAGAATGATGGGGTTTTTTCGGAATGAAAGGGACAAAGCCCCTTAAAGTTTCTGCCAGCCTTTTTCAGGACGACATGTTCCGAAATCACCGCCACGATATCGGCGCGGTCGCGAATCTCATTAATGATATTATCTGGTATTGAAATTTTCAAAATAGATCGTTTGGAAAAACCCGGTCAATAATGCGGGTTTTAATTCAAATATTCGCCTGCCAGGTCTTTGATCAGGCTGTTGTCTGCTTTGCCTTTGAACTCGGGAACCAGGGTCTTCATGATTTTCCCGAAATCTTTCATTCCTTCGGCTCCGGTTTCTGCGATTACTTCCTGTATTCTTTTACGCAAATCTTCTTCAGAAACCTGCTCCGGCAAATAGGTCTGCAAAATTGCATATTCCTGTTTTTCTTTTTCCACTAAATCCATGCGCCCCCCCTGTTCGAAAAGGACAAACGCTTCTTTTCTTTTTTTAACTTCGCGGGTAACCAGGGACAGAACTTCATCCTCCTGAAGTTCTTTACGAAGGTCGATCTCCTGATTTTTGATGGCGGCAACTACGCTTCGGATGGTATTGAGCCTGAGCGAATCCTTGGATTTAAGGGCCTCCTTCATATCCGAAAGGAGTTTGTCCTTTAAAGTCATGAGTTTATTCCATTAAGCAAGGTGAGAATATAAGGACCCACCGGGGTTTTGTCAATACTTTGCGGTAAATAAATAAAAGGTGGAAAATACGGCCTGAAAATTTAATAAGTCCTTTGTTATCAAAAAGATATGGCGGGCGTGTGCCGGCGGGTTTTGACAAGGCATCTTAAATTAAATTTCCACAGCCCCCCATTATCTCATATTTTCCTGTTTTGGGGGACAAAATATGACTTTTTTCCCCACTTAGCGTGGGGCCAGCTTGCAATAACTCTATTGGCGAGCAAAGAATTGTCTCGGCTTATGAAAGGTCTGCTCGAGAGGGGAGGAACAGTTTGTCACACTGGCCCTCCGCCTAGGAGTAAATCAGATACTCTTTTCGGATGGATGTAAAGGATGCCAGTTCTTCCTGCCAGGAGCTTTCCAGTTTTTGCAGGGAAAAATCGGATTTAAAAATAGTTTCGCGCAGTTTCGGATTGCCATAAAGCAAGTCAATGGCCAGACGGTCGCTGACGAATTCATAAGGCTCAGTTCTCCATTGCAATTGATCCGGATAAATTTCGGCAAGTGCGCGGAGTAACGCCACGGTTGTGAGCAGGGGTTTGAATTGGTCCCGGTCGGTGATATGGAACTGAATTCCGGCACAAATTTCTCCTGCGTGTTTTTGAAACATGGGCTTGAAATATTGCGGACGGAAAAACACCCCTGGCAAGAGGTCTGTTTCAAGTCGCGCGATCAGTTTATGCGGGTCGATGAAAGGGGCGCCGATTTGTTCGAAGGGCAGGGTGGTGCCGCGTCCTTCCGAAAGCAGGGTTCCCTCAATCAGGCACATACCCGGATACACGGTGGCGGCGGCCAGTGTTGGCATATTGGGTGAGGGCGGTGTCCAGACCATTCCTGTCTGGTCATACCACATCTCCCGGCTCCAGCCGGTCATGGGGACGATTTTCAGATCACATTCAATCTCAAAATGGTAATTGAATAAGAGAGCGAGTTCTCCCACGGTCATGGCGTGGCGATTGGGCAGGGGGTATTGTCCGACAAAGGAACGCCAGGGTTCCTCCACCAGATTGCCTTCTATGGCAGTCCCATTGATCGGATTGGGTCGGTCGCAAACTACCATGCGTGTTCCGGCCTGCTTGCAGATGGCCATGCAGTTGGCCATCGTATAGATGAAGGTGTAGTAACGAGCTCCGACATCCTGAATATCGAAAACCAGATTATCAATGTCTTGCAATAGCGCCGGGTCGGGGGTCAGGGAATCCTTGTTTTTCCCATAGAGACTTTTTATCTCCAGGCCGGAAAGCGGGTCCATTTCGTTCTCGATATGGACCATATCCTGGGCCGTGCCATACAGCCCATGTTCCGGCGCGAATAAGGCCTGCAACGTGAAAGCGGAATGGGATTGAAAATGAGCGATGGAATGCCTGCCGTCATCAACCAGGCTGGTGTGGTTGACGATTAGCCCGACAGTTTTACCCTGCAGATATTTTTCGGGCCGGGAAAGTAAATGGTCAATTCCTGAGACGGTGCGAGTCATTGGGTAGCTAGCTTGTATGTTAGAGGTTGTAAATCACCCCAGCCCCTCTTTGAGAAAGAGGGGTTCATTAAGCTCCCCCTTATCCCCCTTGTCAGGGGGAGGGTTATATTAAGCCGAGACAAGTCTTTGCTAGTTGAGTCCAGCGTCACGCTGGCACCTAGTGGGGGAACTTGAAGCCTTTGGGAATGACGATGATGTTGGACTCCTCATCGACGAAAAAACGTTTTTTATCCTGCTCAAGATCATACCCCAAAGTGGTGCCGGGGGGAACATTAACATCCTTGTCGATGATAGCCATTTTGATTTTGCAGTTTTTGCCGATTTTTACCCGATCCATCAACAGCGAGTTAATGACGGTTGTTCCACTTTCGATACTGACTTCGCGGCTGATCACCGAGTCTTGCACGGTGCCTCCGCTGATAATGCTCCCTTCGGCAACGATGCTGTCGATGGCCTGGCCCTGGCGGCCATCTTCATTGAAGACGAACTTGGCCGGTGGCGTTCCGTAGTTTGTGGTTTTGATGGGCCAGCTTTTATTATAAAGGTTGAATTCGGGTGTGACATTTCTCAAATCCATATTGGCTTCGAAGAATGACCGGATGGTGCCGACATCCCGCCAATAGCCGATTTCCTTGCGTGTGATGCCGGGTATGCGGTTTCTGCGAAAATCGTAGGCGAAGACCCTGGACTTGTTGAAAATCCGCGGCAGGATGTCCTTGCCGAAATCGTGAGAGGACTCCACATCCGCCGCGTCCTCGTGGAGCAGTTCCACCAAAACATCTTTATTGAAAAGATAGTTGCCCATGGATACGAAAGCCTCACCGGGTCTTCCAGGGATGGGTTTGGGACGTTTTGGTTTTTCCTTGAACCCTGTGATTCTCTGTTTTTCCTGTACCTGGATCACCCCGAAGGAGCAAGCATCTTTAATGGGGACCGGCAGGGCGGCGATGGTGACATCGGCCCGCTTTTTAACATGAAAGTCGATCATTTGTTGCAAGTCCATGCGGTAAATATGGTCAGCGCCGAAGATGGCGATGATGTCGAAGTCGCTATCCTCTATCAGGTTGATGTTCTGGTAAATGGCATCTGCTGTGCCCCGGTACCAACTGTCCCCTGTGCGTTGTTGCGCGGGGACAGGAAGAATGAAGTGATCACGCAGGATGGAACTGAACCGCCAGCTTTCTTGCAGGTGTTCAGTTAATGACTGGGACTTGAATTGGGTCAGAACGTAAATGGAATAGATTCGTGAATTGATAAAATTGCTCAAGGCAAAATCAACCAGTCGATATTTTCCACCAAAAGGGACAGCGGGTTTGGCGCGTTGCTGGGTGAGCGGGTAGAGTCGGCTTCCCTCGCCGCCGGCGAGAATCATTCCGAGGATTTTTTTTACCGAACCGGCCATGGTTTTTTTCTCCGCTTGTTTCCAGAAACAAAAAGCAACCCCCCCAATACCCCTTTGGGGCACGAAAGCCAAGGAAGAATATCACGTCCACCTTATCAGGGGGAGGCTCAATATAGTCCCTCTTGTCAAGGGGGGCTAGGGGGTTAAGCATGGCCACCGGCGGTTCGCCGGTGCCTAGTGAGGATGATATTGCTAAAGCGGCGGACTGTCAACCGGGCATAAAAAAAACCGGCCCCCCTTTGAAAGGGAGCCGGTTTCTGTTTTAGCTTAAATGGAGAAGGGGGATTACATCATCCCGGGCATACCGCCCATGCCTCCCATTCCTCCCATACCGCCCATGCCGCCGCCAGGGGCACCATGAGAATGTTCTTCTTTTTCTTCCGGCAGATCGGTGATCAACGCTTCGGTGGTCAGAAGCAAGCCGGAGATGCTGGCGGCATTTTGCAATGCGGTGCGCGCCACTTTGGCAGGATCAATGATTCCAGCTTTGATCATGTCGGTGTACTTGCCGGTTTTGGCATCGAATCCTTCATTGCCTTTCAAGCTTTTCACTTTTTCGCAAATCACAGTACCTTCTTCACCTGCGTTGGCAGCGATCTGGCGTAGCGGCTCTTCCAGCGCTCGACGGATGATTTTCACTCCTACCAGAAAATCATGTTCGCCTTTGATTTTATCGAGTACACCCAGGCTACGGATGAAAGCCACACCGCCACCAGGGATGACACCCTCTTCAACTGCGGCGCGAGTAGCGTGCAGGGCATCCTCAACACGGGCTTTTTTCTCTTTCATTTCCGTCTCAGTTGCGGCACCTACCTTGATGATGGCTACGCCACCGACCAGTTTGGCCAACCGCTCCTGAAGTTTTTCCCGGTCATAATCGGAGCCTGTCTCATCAATCTGGTTACGGATCTGTTTTACCCGCGCCTGGATGTCAGAGGCTTTTCCTTTGCCATCAACGATGACGGTATTTTCCTTGTCAATGGTGATGCGTTTCGCGCGGCCCAAGTCAGCCAGGTCTACGCTATCCAGGGAAACACCAATATCCTCGGTGATCACTTTGCCGCCGGTCAGAATGGCAATGTCATTGAGCATATCTTTTCTGCGATCGCCGAATCCCGGTGCTTTAACAGCAGAGACATTCAGTGTGCCACGCAGTTTGTTGACCACGAGAGTAGCCAGGGCTTCACCTTCAATATCTTCAGCGAGAATGAGAAGAGGTTTGCCGCCTTTGGCAACTTTTTCCAGCAACGGAAGAAGGTCTTTCATGTTGCTGATCTTTTTCTCATAAAGCAGGATGTAGCAATCTTCCAGAACCGATTCCATGCGCTCAGGATCGGTCACGAAATACGGAGAAAGATAGCCGCGATCAAACTGCATTCCCTCTACTATTTCCAGAGCGGTATCCATGCTCTTGGCTTCTTCAACGGTGATAACTCCGTCTTTTCCCACTTTGTCCATTGCTTCGGAAATGATCTTCCCGATGGCTTTATCCTGATTGGCGGAAATGGTTCCGACCTGGGCAATTTCCTTTTTATCCTTGGTGGGTTTAGACATCTTCTGGATTTCAGGAATGATGGTGGCAACGGCTTCTTCAATGCCCCGTTTGATATCCATCGGATTGGCACCAGCGGTGACGTTTTTTATTCCTTCGCGAAAAATCGCCTGAGCCAGAACAGTAGCCGTGGTCGTTCCATCACCGGCGTTGTCACTGGTTTTGCTGGCGACTTCGTTAACCATTTGCGCGCCCATGTTTTCGAAAGGGTCTTGCAGTTCAATTTCCTTGGCTACCGTAACACCGTCTTTGGTGATGGTGGGGGAACCAAATTTTTTGTCGATTACCACATTGCGTCCTTTGGGGCCCAAGGTGATTTTTACGGTATCTGCCAGTTGGTTAACTCCTGCCAGTATCTTATGTCTAGCGGTTTCATCATATGCGATTTGTTTAGCCATAAAAGCGATTCTCCTTAATCTCTTAAGAGATGTGAATGATTTTGTATTAAATAAGTGTGGTGGAAATTTAACCTACGATTGCCAGAACATCGTCTTCACGCATCAGCAGGTAATCTTCTCCGTCAAATTTGATTTCTGTGCCGCCGTATTTGCTGTAAAGGACTTTGTCGCCCACTTTTACTTCCAGCTTGACTACCTTACCGCCATCACCAAGCTTGCCTTTGCCTACAGCCTTTACTCGGCCTTCGATTGGCTTTTCCTTGGCTGAATCAGGAATGATGATGCCTCCTTTTCGAACTTCTTTTTCCAGAATGGGTTGCACCAGAATACGGTCATGCAATGGTTGGATTTTCATCTAGGCTCCTTGAAATAATGTTACACTCAGATTTAATATTGAAAAAAAAACGCGGTTTAAGCGCAAATTTGCTCGCAAAAGTTATAACTTGTTAAAATTAAAGGCCTTATACTCCTGAGTGGGGGAGGGCTCGGCTTAAGTTTTTGAGCTTTTAGCACTCTCTAGGTGTGAGTGCTGATAATATATAAAACCCTGATATCAAAAAGCAAGGTCTTTCCCCGAAAAAAAATGAAAAAAATACCAAAATTACGAGAAATACTATGAAAAAAGAGGTTTTGCAGATTGAGACGTTCCCGAACCCGTTTCCGGAAAGGGATTACACCATTGATATGGAGTGCCCGGAGTTCACCTGTTTGTGCCCCAAAACCGGGCAACCGGATTTTGCCACTCTGTATATCAGTTATATTCCGGAAAAATTGTGCATAGAATTGAAATCATTAAAGCTTTATCTGGTGTCGTACCGGAATGAAGGAGGGTTTCATGAAAAACTGACCAATATCATTTTGGATGACCTGGTATCAGCGTGTCAGCCTAGAGTAATGAAGATTGTCGGTGATTTTAATGTTCGGGGTGGAATCCACACCACGGTCACGGTGGAACACCAGGCCAAAACCAAAAAATCTACCAATAAGAGAGTCAGTAAATAAATGAGTCAGCCGCTACAACGAACTGGAGAATGTCATTCCTGTGGCGAGTGCTGTAAGACGGTCAATATGACGGTCGTTCGAGATGTCACTATCCAGCAACATGGCAGTCTGGAAGAGTTGGAACTTTATTTGTCCTACCGGGGAATCCGGGTTGTCGGTTCGGATGAAAAGAGCAACCAGCTTCATTATTCGATGGATGTCCCATGCAGTGAACTGACACCGGATAACCAGTGCCGTGTTCACGATAGCCCTAAGAAGCCTCTCATCTGCCTGCGTTTTCCTTTCAGCAAAGAGGATGTTGAGGACATCCAGAACTGCGGCTACAACTTTCAAGCGGTGCGCCATAAGATTTCCAACCATTGAGGAACCTTTTAACGCTTTGAGTTGGGTTGAAAAGTTTCAGGGGGAGTCGTTTGGAGGAAAAGTTACCGTGAAACAGGCACCTTGCCCGGGTTGGCTGTCGACAAGAAGGGTTCCACCATGGTTTTCCACGATTTTCAGGCAGATGGCAAGACCCATCCCGGTTCCTTCATATTCGTTTCTGCCATGCAGTCTTTCAAAGGGACGAAAAATCCGATCCTTATATTTTTCATCAAAGCCGATGCCTTGGTCTTTGATGGAAATTTCCCAGCCGCCTTGCTCATTTAAGTCGCTGCGAATTTCTACTTTTGGTGGTTTGTCCTCCTCATGAAATTTGATGGCGTTGGAAAGGAGGTTTTGAAATAACTGTCTGACTTGAGTAAGGTTACCGTTGATGTTGGGGAGTGGACCCACAAAGACATTCCCACCATTTTTCTGAAGCGATAACTCCAAGTCGACGATTACCTCTTTTAAAATCACTTGCAGGTCTATTTCTTTGAAAGGTTCTGTCTGAGTGCTGGCTGTTGAAAAAAGCAGGAGATCAGCAATGAGATTCTGCATCCTGAGCGATGTCTTTTGCATTCTTTCCAGATATTCTTTTGATTCCGGTTTCAGCCCATGATCCTTACTCGTCAATCTTGAACCGAACATCATAATTTTCCTTAACGGTTCCTGCAAGTCGTGAGAAGCAATGGATACAAAATCCTTCAGAGCCTGATTGCTCTTTTCCAACTCCCGGGCTTTTATTTGGAGCTGAGCTTCAGCATCCATGCGCTCCATTTCACTGGCGCATCGGGCAGCGAAAATATTGAGGATGGAGTGGTAATGGTCAAAATGAGTGATTGGTTTATCATCCAAAAGGGATAATAATCCGAAGACTTGCTTTTCTGAGTTGATCAAGGGCACGCCCAGATAAGACTCAATACCATGCTCAGCCAGATAGTTGATGTCAGGGAAATATTTTTGTACTTCTTGTGGATAGAAACAGGTTTCCTGCTCTATGACTTTTTCGCAAGGAGTGCCTTTTAAGGAACAGGTAAAGTTTTCCGCTATTTTGCTTCTATCCCAGTAAGCCACTGTTTTAAAGGTTGTGGCTGACGCATCTTCGATTTTGCCAATAAAGGCATAGCGCACACCAAAAACAGAAGCCAGACTTTGAACCAGCTTGGTGAACAATTCATTCCCTATAACCGAAGAGGTGTTTTGGCTGATACAGGACAATTGATGGTAAAAGAGGCGTACTTCTTCTTCGCTCTCCTGAAGAAATTCCTGGGTTTTCCTGCTATTTTCAATCAATGTATTTAATCTTTTCATGGACGAATTTCGGGAAACCGGGTAATAGGCGGTGTTGTCCGATGGCGGGGGTTTTATGGGAGAAATTATTGGGGCGAAGTTATTCTTATCGATCTTTCCAAAAACCATTGGTTTTTTAAGGGGTAGTTTTTGGATGATTCGGAATTTCGGTTCTTTCGTTCTCATATTCCCCATTCCCTCCGCAAGTCATTGTTAATATGATTGTTTTGGTCCAGCCTATTATCATATGTCGTTTATCGGATAGCAAATAAATTTCTCTGTGGTCAGGGGTTATATTCCTGGTAATTATTTGTAATAAAAGGTTTTCTTTTTATGTTTCTCGAGAGGTGTGCTCTAAGAAGCTTGTTAAACTCTGTTATAATGCGGGCAAGGGGGGTTATGGAACGGTTTATTGAGCATGGCAACGGGACTATTTCGGATGCTCGCACAGGGTTGATGTGGCAGGAGAGCTATGCCTATGTGGAAACGGGCAATAATATCAGTTGGTACGATGCCGAGGAATATATTGGCAAGCTAAACCGGGGAAAACTGGGAGGCTATGATGATTGGCGTCTCCCGGGCCGGCTTGAAATTCAAAGCTTGTATGAGATCGCCAAGCCTTTTCAATCCCGGGGAAAAACATTTATACTTCATATTGACCCTGTTTTTGAATTTGGGTACGGCAGTTGTTTCTGGACCAGCAAGACCCGGTTATCCGCCGCATTGGGGTTCGAATTTGACATCGGAGATATTCACTGGTATCCCAAAGGCAGCACGCAAGGTACGGTTAGGGCTGTGCGAGGTGACTGGCAACCCCGGTCACTGATCAACCACTAGGCGTGGGGCCAATGTGCAATGACTTTTCTTGCTACAAAGAGTTATAAGTCGCTTAGAGAAAATTACCGAATAAAAGAGATTCACATGAATATGGAAGCGCAAAAATTCAAAGTTGAAAAAGCCAAGGCCCGTAAGCTTCGTCAGTCACAGTGGTGGCAGGCAAAAATCCAGGCAGGGGCTTGCCATTATTGCGGAGGTCGGTTTACGGCGGAAGAGCTGACGATGGACCATATTGTCCCCATTTCCCGTGGCGGGAAAAGTAATCGCGGGAACCTTGTGCCTGCGTGCAAAAAATGCAATGTGAATAAAAAGTACTACACCCCGGCAGAGATCATCCTTCATGAAAAGCTAGGTCAGGATATTAAATTTTAACTTCCTCCACAATAAAACGGCTTAAATTAATTAATGCAGATTCTTTTTGATACGGATTGCCTGATTCAGGCGTTGGAAAACCTGGAAAATTCGGCGGTGTTAGACCTGTGCCGCCGAGGGCGTTGCAAGGGCTGGGTTTTGTCCACCTCGGTTCCTGCTCTTTTGGCAGGGGCAGGAGAGGGAGAGGTTCAATCTCTTTTGCGAAGCCTGGTTGTTTTGACTCCCACTGCTCATGATATTGACCTGGCTCTGGCATCTGAAAAGCCGTTTGAGGTAGCGCTGGTGGCGCGTCTGGTGGAGGCAAGCGGACTGGATGCGGTGGTCACACTTTCCCCCGAAAGATTTTCTGGCATGCCGGTAAATGCCATGACTCTCGGTTCGTTACAGGAAAAACTGGATGCCCCTCCTCCCCCGGTCAAGGAAGTCCGTTTGCTGGATATCACCGCCTCCTATCACCAGATATTAACTGAGGTTGAAAAGGAAATTGCGGAGACGATTCGATCGGGACAATTTATTCTTGGCGCCAAAGTTTCCCGGATGGAAGAGAGGATGGCGACTTATTGCCAGACTAAATATGCCGTTGGTGTTTCATCCGGAACGGATGCGCTGTTGATTGCATTGATGGCTGCGGGAGTGGGTCCTGGTGACGAAGTAATCACTTCCCCTTATACTTTTTTTGCGACGGCGGGTTCTATCATTCGTGCAGGGGCCAAACCGGTTTTTGCGGATATCAATGATATTACTTTCAATATTAAACCCGAACATATCGAGCGTTGCATCACCTCGAAGACCAAAGCCATTATTCCGGTGCATCTTTATGGGCAATGTGCGGATATGGACCCCATTCTTCAACTGGCCGAGAAAAATGGTCTGCGGGTGATTGAAGATTCTGCTCAGGCGATTGGCTCAGAGTACAAAAGCCGACCGGCGGGTTCGTTAGGGGATATGGGGTGCTTCTCATTTTTTCCCGCAAAAAACCTCGGCTGTTTTGGAGATGGCGGACTGGTGACTACAAACTCCGAAGAACTTTACAAACAATTAAAGATTCTCAGAGTGCATGGTTCGGAGCCAAAATATTACCATGAAATATTAGGCGGAAATTTTCGTCTGGATGCCCTCCAGGCTGGTGTGGTGAGTGCCAAGTTGAACTTTCTGGAAGACTGGACGGAGCAGAGGAGGAAAAACGCGCAAACCTATAACCGGCTTTTTAAAGATTCCGCGATGACCCCGTTTGTCCAATTGCCTCCTGAAGTGTTTCCCCGGCACGTTTATAACCAGTATGTCCTCCGTGCAGGAAACCGCAGGGACGAACTGAGGACTTTTCTAAATGAAAACGGGATTGGGTGCGAAATTTATTATCCTATTCCGCTTCACCTGCAGGAATGTTTTAAATCCCTGGGTTACAAAAGTGGTGATTTTCCTGAATCAGAAAAGGCCGCGAAGGAAACCCTGGCACTTCCCATCTCTCATGAGGTAGATCGAAGACAGCAGGAATATGTTGTCGAAACGATCCAACGGTTTTTTCTGGGAAAGTGAACCGATACCAGTTCAAAACAAGTGCCGAATTTCTTCCTCTGGAGGTTTTTCTCTGGGCGTATGAACCTGGCTTTCGCAAACCATAATGATGTGGAACCCCAGTTTTGTTTGGACAGGTTCCGGAAGCTTGAATTTCTCCGTTTTCATTATGATATCGATCAACTCCTGGTTCATCGTTTGTGGGGCTATTTCCATTTCCTGGTAAATCCAGCCCAGCGAACCGCCCAATGCCTTGCTTACGCAAATGCTGTATTTTTTAGCCAGCCGGGTAAAAAACTTTTCCACTTTTTCCCAGTCATGATAAGCCTTGTCAGGGTCCTCAATTTCCAGTTGTGCCAGTTCCTTCTGGTAATCGACAATGGTTTCCCAAATCATTTTTGCAGATTCCATGGAGGTCATGCGAATGTTTCTCACGCGATGCTCCATTGGCTTGTCGGTAGTAAAGGTCTTTTTCTTTGCGACAAAAGCCTTTTTGATTTTTGGCTTGGGTTTGACAGGAGCGCCAACGCCACCTTCTACAGGTTGACGCTCTTTCGCGGTTTTGTCCCGTTCGTAGGTGGTCTTTTCGGGTTCCTGGGGTTGTTCGGTTTCAGACATGATAGCCAAGGTTGTTTTGAAAATAGGTTGTATCTGTGAAGTTTAATTTGAACGGGCTCATTTTTCAAGAAATATAAACTCAAGGTATTGCAGGACAGCTCCATGGGAATTGCTTCCGATGATTTCGTGGGCAGATTCTTTTACTTCCGGCAGGGCATTTTCTACAGCAATGGCGCGGCCTGCGATCCGAAACATGTCCAGGTCATTTAAATAATCTCCGAACACGACAATCCGTTCCAGGGGGATCTCCAGTTTCCGGGCGAGGATTTCTAACATATTTCCTTTGCTGGCCTCCTGATGGAAGGACTGGAGCCAGTAATAGCCCTTCATGGATACATCTTCGGCAAAATATAAATTGAGATGATCAAAATGTTTTTCCTGAAGAGACTGGTAGATGGGTTCCAGACGGTCATGTGTGTCGATCAATAAAAATCCGGAAATCTTTTCTTCTTCGTGAAATTCGAAACGTTTGACTTGGTTAAGCCTTCCGTCACCTTCCAGGCTCTTGACATAGGCCTGGGAGCCAGGGTTGGTAGCATTCAAGTAATAGAGTTTGTGCTTTTCTCCAAACGTGTAGATGAAAGGATCGATGCCCTGAGGTAAAGACAGCTGGAGCATGCTTTCCACAACTGCTTTTTCAATGGAGTGGGAATGCTCCAAAATACGCCCGTTGTTGAAATCGACAAGGTAAACACCATTGAACAAAATCACCGGCAGGTTCAGGTTCAATCCATTTAAAATCGGGTGTGCGGAATCGTAGTTTCGGGCTGTTGCGATGGTGAAGCGCATTCCCATGTCGATCAACCGGTTGAGGCGTTTCTTGTAATCTTCCGGGAATGAGCCATCGGACAGTAACAAGGTACCGTCCAGATCAGAAACATATAAAAGGTCTTTATCCATGTATGAGATCCTGTTTGTAAGGAAATGCTTTGGCAGTATACTAAATGGAGCCACTATTTGTTTAATCCATTCGTGAAAAGAGGTTGAGGTTCATGAAAAATAAAGGTCGGTACCTGCAATCTGCCGTTTTGGCGGTGTTTTTTATTTTTTGTCCCAACAGTGAGGCCTTTGATTTTTCTGACTGGGATACTCTGGTTAAAAAATATGTTGCACCTAAAACATTGGAAGGGGTTCGGCTTCACGCTGTCGATTATGCCGGTTTAAAAAAGGATTCTGTCTTCTCCGGCCTGGTTGCCAGGCTGGAGGCTTACAATCCGGCGAGTTTGGAATCGCGTGAGTCCAAGCTGTCTTTCTGGATCAATGTCTATAATATTCTGGCGGCAAAAATGATCACCGACCATTACCCGATAGAGAGTATCAAGGATGTGGGAAGTTTTTTTAAACCGGTCTGGAAACGAGTGGCGGGTACGGTGGGAGGTGAAGAGCACACTCTCAACGACATTGAACATGAAATTCTCAGGAAAATGAATGAGCCCCGCATCCATGTGGCCATCGTTTGCGCTTCCGTCAGTTGTCCCGATCTTCGACGGGAAGCCTACTCGGCGGAAAAGTTGAATGAGCAGTTGGACGACCAGATGGAAAAGTTTTTGCGGTCCCCGGGAAAAGGCATGAAGCTGGATGAACGAAAAAACAGGGTTTATCTCTCAGCTATATTCAAATGGTTTGCGGAGGATTTTGCAAGCCGTGGAGGTGTTCTGAAATATATTGATCGGTATGTCAGAGCAGAGGAAAGAAAGGTATTGAATAATTCTGAAATTAAAATTTCTTATCTGGACTACAACTGGAAAATTAATGGCCGCTAACCATCAGGCCGGGGCCAGCATTACGCTGGCCCGTAGCTCTTGAGTATAGGGCCGATTAAAGTTATTGCTAACTGCCCCCGGCAGCTCGCCGGTTAGTCCGCGTGTTTGCGGAGAAATGTTGGAATATCAAAGTTTGAGGTCAGGCTTCCTGGGTCCGGATTTTCTTCCTTAATTGTGGAAGCCAGGGATTTTAAATGCTTGAAAGATGTTGGCCCTGAATCGTCTTCAGAGACTGGCTCTCCCCCGACCACTTTTTTCAAAGCAGGTCTTTCCGGGCGTTGAGTTACTATATCCATATCCTCAAACCCAGTGGCGATGACGGTTACCCGCATCTCCCCTTCCATTTGGTTATCGATCACTGCTCCGAATATGATATGCGCTTCCTCATGTGCATTTTCCTGAATCAACATGGAGGCCTCATTGACTTCCAGCAGGGTGAGGTCTTCACCGCCGGTGATGTTGATCAGAATTCCCTTTGCGCCGTCTACCGTTGCTTCATCCAGTAAAGGACTGGAGATGGCTTTCTGTGCCGCTTCAACAGCGCGCATATCTCCGGTGGCAGTTCCGCTACCCATCAGGGCTTTACCCATGTCACCCATAATGCATTTGACATCGGCAAAGTCGAGATTGATCAGACCAGGTGTCACAATCAGGTCAGAGATACTACAGACTGCCTGTTTCAAAACATCGTCCACCATTGCAAACGCGCCCGTGAACGAAGTTTGCTTGCCAACATAGCTAAGAAGTTTCTGGTTGGGTATGACAATCAAAGTGTCAACCGCTTCCCTGAGCTCCAGAATTCCTTCCTCCGCCTGTCTCATTCGCCGTTTACCCTCAAACGCAAAGGGTTTGGTAACCACGCCAACTGTCAAAGCTCCCGCTTCCTTGGCGATACGCGAAATGATGGGTGCGGCACCGGTACCCGTTCCACCACCCATACCAGCGGTGATGAAAGCCATGTCTGCTCCTTCCAGCATGTCGCGAATGGTCGATTCACTCTCTTCGGCGGCATCTCTTCCGATTTCCGGATTGGAACCCGCGCCGAGGCCACGGGTCAGTTCTCCGCCAATTTGAATTTTTCCCGGGCATTCGGATTTTTCAATCGTTTGCAGATCGGTGTTGGCGATAATAAACTCCACGCCGCGAAGATTATCCCGGACCATGGAATTGACGGCATTATTGCCCCCTCCTCCTACACCAACGACCTTGATAGTTGCCGAGTAATCACTTTCGTTATCAAATTCTATTGAACTCATTTTACCCTCCAGGTTTTAAAAAAATTCATCTGCCCAATCTTTCATACGTGTAAAAATTTTGTCGAACAGGTTCCTTCCTTGAAGTTCCCGGTTCTTTCCTGACTGAAATCTTTTGGACCCGTACTGGATCAACCCCGTACAGGTGGCATACATGGGGTTATTCACTACATCGATCAATCCTCCAAGACCAATGGGTGTTCCCACGCGTACGGGAGACTGAAAAACGTCCTCTGCTAATTCGGCCATGCCCTGCATGCTTGACGCCCCGCCTGTCAGGACAATTCCCGAAGAAATGATTTCCCGGTAACCGGACTCGTTTACTTCATGGTCCAGCAGTTCAAACATTTCCCGGGTCCTGGCTTCAATTATTTCGCTGAGAATCTGGCGTGGAACCGTTCGTGGCTCCCGTCCTCCAACACTCGGCGCCTCAATATGTTCCCCTTCGGAAACCAGAGGGGTATAGGCGCATCCATGGGAATGTTTGATTTTTTCTGCTTCTGCATTTGGGGTGCGAAGGCCAATGGCGATATCATTCGTCATCTGGGCACCGGCAATAGTCAAAACTGCTGTATGTTTGATGGCTCCCTGATAAAAAATAGCCAGGTCAGAAGTTCCTCCGCCGATGTCAATCATGCCAACACCCAACTCTCTTTCATCCTGGGAGAGAACGGATTCGCTGGAAGCCAGTTGTTCCAACACAATGTCCTGAACTCCCAGGCCGGCCTTATTGACGCACTTGACAATATTTTGCGCAGAGGTTACGGCGGCAGTAACGATATGAACCTTGGCTTCAAGCCTGACTCCTGCCATGCCCAGAGGAGTTTTGATCCCGTCCTGGTTATCGACAATATATTCCTGGGGAAGAACGTGGATGACTTCCCGGTCAAGAGGGATGGCAATGGCTTTAGCCGCTTCAATGACGCGGTCAATATCTGCCTGCGTGATTTCTTTCCCTTTGACCGCAATAATGCCATGACTGTTCATACTGTTAATATGGCCCCCGGCAATGCCCACAAAAACAGAATCGATTTCGCATCCCGCCATCAATTCAGCTTCCTCGACAGCACTTTTTATGGATTCCACAGTGCTGTCTATATTTATGACCACTCCTTTACGCAAGCCTCTTGATGGATATTGGCCCAGTCCGATAATATCTATTTTTTCATCATCAATGACCTCGCCGATGATGCAACAGATTTTGGTCGTTCCAATATCCAGACCGACAATGTAATCATTTTTTTTGGCCATGCGTCCCATCTCCTCCTAGTTGGTTGGTATCTTCATGGATGTTGGGTGGGTGAGGGTTCGATTCCTAACCACGACCTGATCCTTGAATGATAAGTCGATCATCTGGATTTTGACGGTGTCATCTTCCAGAGTATCGAGGACAAGCATAAATTTTTTGAATCCTTCTGTTAACGTCTCCATGGACATTTGAATTTGAAGATCACGGTTACGGGTGAAAAATATAATTCTTGAGCGTCCCTTTAGTTCGGCTGTGTCCAGAGGGTTTTTTTCAAAAAAAGAAAGTTTGTTGAAGTAATGCATCGTCTTGAGACTTTGAATGACACTTGCCCCGGAAAAGTTTTCAGGTTTCACGCCCGGTTGTACGATTAATGGCAAATGGCGGTGCTCAGGTTTTTCTTCCGACAGAACCACTCCAAAGTTATCCATTAAAAATATTTTTTCGAATTTGATTCGGGCGTAAGGAACCCGTTCGATCAATTCGATTTGAATTTCCTGGGGAAATTTTCTCTGAACAGATGCGGAAAGGACCCAGGGGTGTTCCGCGAGCCTTTCGGATGCCCTGGATAGATCATACGCAAAAAGGTTTTCCCCATGGACCTGCCCCAGCCACTCCAAAATCTGGTTTTCCTGTAAAGCCTGATTACCGCTAAACGTGACATCGGTGACCTGAAACCGAGGGTCGGAAGTCAAAAAATTATAGCTTGCATAGAATAAATAAATGACGACTCCCGCCAGAAAAAGCTTTGAGCCCAGTTCAAACAATATTCTTGCCCAGGAAAAATCGCGGCCCGATGTTTTTGCCGGTGCTTTCTTGCTCAGATCACCGCCGCGCCTTTGCTTTTTCTTCCTTTCGGAGCGAAGGTCCTCCCACGCTATGGAGGGACTTTTTTGGCCTATGATTGCGAAATCCATAACTACTCTGTGTAATCCAGTTTGGCAGTTTTTAATATTTCAACGACTAAATCATCAAACTCCAGGCCCATCTTTTGTGCCGCCATTGGCAGGAGGCTGGTAGGGGTCATCCCGGGAATGGTATTCATCTCCAGTACCTGGGGTATTCCCTCATGATCCAGAATGACATCCACACGAGGGAAACCTCTTCCCCGCAACACCTGGAATACCTGTTTCGCGACTTGCCTGCACCGGTTCGTTTCATTTTCCGTAAGGTCGGCAGGGCAGATATATTCCGTTTTTCCAGAGGTGTATTTTGCCTCGTAATCATAGAAGCCGGACTTGGGACGGATGTGAACAATAGGCATGGGTTCCATGTCATTCATCCCAATTGCCAGAAGTTTTCCTGCAATAAACTTTTCAACAATGACTTCTTCCGAATAATCGAATGCGGTTTCCAATGCCGGTTCCCATTCACTTTCATTTTCAACAATGGTTATTCCCAGGCTCGAACCCTGATTGGTTGGCTTGACGACTACAGGAAGATCCAGCGTCCGGCATATTTTTTGGTTTCTATGGAACACCTCATAGTCGGCTGTGGGTATCCCATGGAATTTTAAAATCTCCTTGGATTTTAATTTGTCATAAGCCAGGGCACTACCCATGACTCCAGGCCCTGTGTAAGGAATTTTGAAATATTCAAGCAGACCTTGAACGCATCCGTCTTCCCCAAAGGTCCCATGCAGGGCGATGAAGGCCAGGTCAATCGGGTTCGACTGTAGCGTTTTCCCAATGTTATGGTCGACTTGAATTGGCACAGCGATCAATCCTTTCCTTTTGATGGCCGCAATCACCGAGTTTCCGGTGACGATTGAGACATCCCGCTCGGGGGAGAGTCCTCCCATGAGCACTCCAATGGTTTTATCTTTTAAATTATCCAAAAGCCTTGTTACAAATTCCCTTTAAGAAGGTCCGCCCCGGCCCTTGGCCAAAAGGGCCGGAGAATAAACAAAGGAAGGAGGGGTACCTTTGTCGCGGACCAATTTAGTATTTTTGAACCTCTTTTTTGCTTCGCCAGTTCATTCACCTGCGGTGACAATTTCGGTTTGTAATTCAATGCCTGTTTTTTTCTTAACTTCTTCCTGAATATGCTCAATCAAACGGGTCACATCGTTAGCTGTAGCTCCGCCTTTGTTGACAATAAAATTTGCGTGCTTGAGCGAAACCCCGGCATTGCCAAGAGAAAGTCCTTTGAGTCCCAGGGATTCGATCAGCCTTCCTGCTTTGTCCCCTTCGGGATTTTTGAAAACGGAACCCGAGTTAGGAATGGTTAATGGCTGAGTTCGTGACCTGCGCGAGAGATGCTGGTCCATTGCGTTTTGAATGTCAGGGCGGTTTCCTTCTTCCAGTTCCAGCTCTGCTTCAATAATGATTCCTTCGCCATTCGGGAAAATGGTTTTTCTGTATTCGAAGGTAAGCTCGTCGCGTTTTATGGTCTGGATTTCCCCATCTGGAGTGACCAGGGTTACACTGCGAAGAACCTGACCAATTTCAGTGCCTTCTGCCCCGGCATTCATGACGATGGCTCCTCCCAATGACCCTGGAATGCCTACCAACTGCTCGATCCCAGTCAGAGAGTAGCGGGCCGCATGTTTGGCGAGGTAGGACATCTTCACTCCGGCCCCTGCTTTAATCACTGCCCGCCGGTTTCCGGTTTCCTTGCGAAAGAACAGGGGACGCTTGATATCCTTAAATTGATCTTTTAAAGAGATAACGACTCCTCGTATTCCTCGGTCGCTGACAAGCAAATTGGTTCCCTCTCCTAGAATAAAAAGAGGCTGGGATCCTTTATTCTTCAAAATCGTTTGAATGTCGCGGACATCTTCAGGGAAAATCAATACATCCGCAGGGCCTCCGATTTGAATAGAAGTGTAGGGGGCCAGAATTTCATTTTTCAGAATGTTGCCTTTAATTTTGTGTAACCAGGGAAAAGAATGGCTCATAGTTTTACTCTGATGAATTTTTTGACCCAGAACGGTTTTGGGATACTCCATTCTGGTTTTGAGATTAAACTCATTTCCTGTTCCAGAATGCGCTATGTGAATCAATCGGCGTTTCCAAGCTTCGTTAAGCATAGATGATGGTCCTCTCCTATTTGAAAACGATCAATCGTTAAACCGGGATGCGAGCTTGTGGCTCAATTC
>Ga0233434_1000544_pt1 | contig 41817 bp, 44 predicted proteins | sample SI_122_August201_4_FD_182738 | JGI IMG/M metagenome (GOLD analysis project Ga0233434, IMG submission 182738) | Seawater microbial communities from Saanich Inlet, British Columbia, Canada - SI_122_August2016_120_MG | ecosystem: Environmental > Aquatic > Marine > Inlet | place: Canada: British...
TTTGATTATGTTCTTTTTTGACTAACATTAAACTACTAACTGTTTCATCATATTCTTCTCTGACTGTTTGAATTCTTTGTGTTATCTCGTTTATTTCCTCTTGTTTTGCATTGTACTCTTTTTCCAAGTCTTCAACTTTTGATTCTGCCTCATCATTTAGTATTGTTTCATCATTTTTTTCAGATACTCTTTCATCTAATTTCTTTTTACCAAAAAGCCCCATTATCTCTTCACAATTTTTCTAAAAGATGAATCTTTACTTTTTTACTCGCCATCTGAAAAATTTTAGATAAAATCCAATACCTCCAATAATTATGCCTCCCATCCATGTAATTACGCTCAAGCTTGATGGAACGATTGCTTCTTGTGGCCCTATGATCAATAGCAATGCTCCCAAAATTATTAGTGCAAATCCCCCACTGTTTCTACTTTTATTATATTCTCCGTGAACCATGGCTATGTGTACTCTGAGAGTGTTTTTGCTACTTGCTTTCTTCCAATATCTGAAATAAATGGTCCAATTTTTGGACCTCTTGATGTTCCCAAAATTATTTGATATAATATTTTAAAGAAATCTTTTGGTTGTATCTCATTTGCTTTTGCAATTTGGTATATTGTATTTTGAATATCTTCTAATTCATCATCTCCTTCTAATTCAGTAACTAATAATTTCAATGCTTTTTTTGCAGTATCACCCAAATCTACTTGTATTTTTTCTTGCTCATCGAATTCGTCTGAAAAATTCCCTGCAAGTTCAATGAGTTTTTCTATTTCTGGTTCTGGATTTTTTATTACTCCATAGTCTAATAGTTTCTTCATTACCCTTTCTTCTCTATTTTCTTTGAAAATTTTTGCTAATTCGATTACAAGTCTATAGTTTACATGTGTGCTTGATTGTTTTGGAGGATTTAGTAAATTTACATATTCAAATAGTCCTTTTGATTTTATCAATTTTGCTTGATTGTCTACTTTGATTCGTCCAAAGTAAATATCTTCAAGTTCATTATATTCTGCCATTAGTGATGGAATATCATCAAATCCTAATTCTCTTGCACCTGTGATTCTCTTGTATAGTAATAATAGAATAGATTTTGGAGTGCCAAATTCTAACCATTTTTGTGCAGTGATTACATTACCCAATGATTTTGAAATCTTTTTCCCTCCTTTATCTAGGAACATTTCATATTTTACATGATGTGGATGTGGACATTCTAAAATTTCATCTGCTACCCAATCATTTACTTTAACTGAATCCATGATGTCTTTTCCATATGCTTCAAATCTGATATCAAATGCAGTCCATCTTGCAGCAAATTCTACCTTCCATGCTAATTTTCCTAGATCTTTTCCAATGTCTGCCTCTCCAATGTGACCACAACCTTTGACCCTTTTTGAGCCTATTTCTGTATCATGGCATGTGTATTTCACTTTCTTTTCATCTGAAATGTATTCCGAAGCTTCTGCTGTGTATAGTCGATTACAATTTGCACAAACTGGAAAGTATGGTAAATATTTTTGATATTTTTCTTGCCCTACTAGTTCTGCAATTTTTTCTCCAACCTTTGTACTATTTTGTAATATTGTATGGATTTGATCTTTTAGTAATCCTTGTTTGTAAGTGTCAACTGCTCTTCTAAATTCATATTTTATTCCAACCTTCTCTAACCCTTCTAATAAAATACTGCTCATGTGCATTCCGTAAGAATCATGACATCCATATGGATCTGGAATAAGTGATACTGGTTTTGCAATATGTTCCTCTAAACCAAACTCTTGCATTCCTTCTGGAATTTTTCGTAATCCATCAAGGTCATCAGAGTATGCAATTAATTCTGATTTGTATCCCAAGTTTTCTAATGCTAATTTTACTCCGTATGCCCTTACTGCATCTCCTAGACTTCCAATATGTGGAATTCCAGATGCACCCAGACCGCTTTCTACTCTAAGAATGTCTGTATTTCTTCCAAGAACTTTTTCACGTTCTAATAACTCTGATGCTAATTTGTCAATCCAAGTACCTTTACCAATAATTTTTTGCTCAGTCATTTCAATTCACTAATTTAATGATTTAGACATGTATGGCCCATATAACGAATACCCTAATTTTTGATAATATTCTCTTGTACCTATAGCACTAATCACTAGCATTTTTTTTGCATCAAATTCCTCTTTAGATATTTTTTCAGCTTCTTTCATCAAATTTTTTCCTAGTCCTGAATGTTGTATTTCATCATCTCCTTTTTCTCCCAGTTTCAAAGATTTCCCATATACGTGAATTTCCCTTACAATGCAAGTGTCTTGATTAATTTCGTCTCTATGTGCATCTACACTAGGTTTTCGTAATCTCAAAAATCCGTAAATTGATTCATTTTTGTCTTCATAAGACAAAAAGACTTCTTTTCCTCCTGATGAATCATAGTTAATTCGGGTTAATTTTACATCTCCTCCATCTGTTTTCTTATTTGATAGTCCTGCTTCTCTACATCTGATACATTTGCATGAAATCCCTAATTTTGCAAGATTTTGATGTACAATTTGTCTCAAATTGCCTGATTTTGGACCTGCAATGATCTCTTTTGGAGAAATTTCTCTTTGAACTCTCATAATTCTAACCCATTTTGGAACATTTCTTTTTGCCTCTGTGAGAACTTTGATCATATCTTTATCAGAATATGGTGTATACTTTCCTTGCTTGTGCTCTTCATACAGTGGAGTGTTTTCAATAACTAGTGAAGGATAAATTTTCAACATGTCTGGACGTAATTGTGAATCAGAAAATAATTTTTTAAAATCTGTAATGTCTCCTTCTGGCGTCATTGTAGGTAATCCTGGCATCATATGTGCAACAATTTTGTATCCTGCATCTTTTGAAATTTGAAATGATTCTATTACATCATTATAGTTGTGTCCTCTGTTAACAATTTCATAAACTCTTTCTTGTAATGATTGCACTCCTATCTCTACTCTTGTAATTCCATAACTTAACATTAAATCTACATGTTCTTTTTTACAATAGTCTGGTTTTGTTTCAATTGTAAATCCTACATTTCTAATTGAAGCATGCTCATTATTTGATTTTGCTTCTTCTAAATTATTTGAGTCTGTTCCATTTAATGCATCATAACATGATTTAATGAAATCTTTTTGATAATCTTTTGGCATAAATAGGAATGTCCCTCCAACAATTACAATTTCCATTTTACTTGGATCATGTCCAAATGAAATTAGTTTTTCAATCTTTGATGTAATTTGTAATTTAGGATCAAACTCATTTTCAATTGCATTGAGTGATGATGGCTCTTTTCCTGTGTAACTATTTGGTGAATTAAATTCTATTCCTCCTGGACAATATGTGCATCGTCCATGGGGGCATGCATATGGTTTTGGCATTAATGCCACAACTGAAACCCCTGATGCTGTCTTTGTTGGTTTTCTTAGTAATACTTTTTTTAATTTTTCAAAATCTGAATCTTTTACAGTTGATAAAATTTCATAGTTTCTGGGAATGCGCTCAAGGGCGTATTTTGTGCAAATTTTGATGATTTCCTCTTTAACTTGTTTTTTACTGGGCTGATTTATTGTTAGAAGATTTTGAGTAATCTCACTACATGCTTTAGCAATTGCAGGATCCAGTTTGTTCATGAGAATTCATTGGAATTTAGACATAAATTCGTTAAACAATCTGCTTGATTTTGGGCTTATCTTCGTGTTTTTCTTTTGGATTTGTTACTTCTAGCTGGTTTTCTTTTTACTACTCTTTTCTTTACAGCCTTTCTAGCTGGTTTTCTTTTTACTACTCTTTTCTTTACAGCCTTTCTAGCTGGTTTTCTTTTTACTACTCTTTTCTTTACAGCCTTTCTAGCTGGTTTTCTTTTTACTACTCTTTTCTTTGATTTATTGGCTTTCAGATTTTTCAAGTTCTCAATTTCGTTTTGAATTAGATTAATCTCATCCCGAATGTGTTTTTTTGGATCTATTTTTGAATAAATGAATTCAATAATTTTTAAATAATTAATTCCTTTATCTGTTCGAACTAAAAATAATTCATTGGAATTCATTGGAATACTAATCATTATTACTTTTTCAAATTCAGTAATTGCAGATTTTTCATGGCCGATTTTATAGGCTAAATTTGTATAAAGATCTCTTTTTTGTATTGCGTAATGTATTGACATTTTTACTTCATCCCCTTCTAGTATTTGTGTAACATTTTCTTTATGACCTCCTGCTACAATTTCACCTTTAACGTTTACAATCCCTGCAAATTTTACTTCTGGATATATGTTGAGAACTTGTTTTGTTAATTCATTATAATTTACGGCCATACTGTTTATTCTAAATTCTCCTTATTGTAAATATCTTTCATAGGTGTCATTTTTTGTATCATTATACTTAACCTAAATTTATTCTATAGTTTGTTCAGATTTTGTTTTTGATGAATTATTACCGTCCTTTTTTTGTTCTTTTCTGTATTCTATCTTTAGCCAAATTGGTGTAATGATAGTTGTAACTGCCACCATGATTACAATTGTTGAATATACTTCTGATGTAAGAATTCCTGCTGTGACCCCCACTCCTGCAACAATTAATCCTACTTCGCCTCTTGAAATCATTCCAATTCCTACTCTCATACCCTGTGCTTTACTTTTCAAAAACCACATTGCTGGTAATCCACATCCAAACAATTTTGTCACAACTGCAACTGCTATGACTGCTCCACTTAGTATCAAAATATTCAAATCCACTGCCCTTAGGTCTACTTGTGCTCCTATGATGGCAAAGAATAGTGGTGCAAAAATCAAACCAATTTTTCCAACGTAATTTTCTATTTTCTCAAATACTTTGGTAGTTGATAGTGCCATACCTACTGCAAACGCTCCTACGATCGGCGATAGTCCTATGGATCCTGCAAGCGCTGCTGCTCCAAAAAACGCCGCAGTGGCAATTCCCTCCACACTTCCTTTTGCTTTCCAAATTCTTGGAGTAATTATTTTTGGAATAACTACTACTGCAACAATAAGCATTATTGCAAAGAATCCTAATACTTGTAAAATTGTCCAAGTGACTTGAGTGATGTCTATGCTATCTATTCCTCCATCTGATACTGCAATTGATGAAACAACTGATAACACTGCAATTGCTAAAATATCATCTACTACTGCTGCACCAATAATTAATCTAGCTTCGGGCGTTTTTATTTTTCCAAATTCACTTAGTACTTGAATAGAAATTGCAATACTTGTTGCAGTAAGTGCTGTGGCGATCATCATTGATTCTAATGCATCAAATCCAAATAGTTGGAAAACTGCAAGACCTGCAAAGAATGGAATTACAACTCCTAATGTCCCTACTGTAAATGATGCTTTCCCTCCTTTGAGAAATTCTCTTGGTGTCATTTCGAGTCCTGCCATAAATAAAATTACAATTGCGCCCATTTCTCCAAGAATTTTAATCTCATCATTAATTTGCAATAATTGTTTTCCATCCACTACAAAAAATCCACCTAACGCAAATGGTCCTACTATCATTCCAGCTAAAAGTTCACCTAATACAATTGGAAGTTTTAATCTGAGAAAAAGTTCTGCCATTAATTTAGCTGCAAAAAGAAGTATTCCTACGCCGATAATTGTTTCAATAAAATGGGCTTCACTCATTTTTCTCTAATCAAATCAAAGAAATATGTCATATAAGGTAATATCAGGTTTAAAATTATTTTTTTATTGTTAAAAATCTCATATTACTTGAATTTGTGCTGATATGACCTAAAGATTATATTTACAGCATATAATATTATTTGAAAATGTCTGATTTAGATTTGAAAATTGAAATTAATGACATGTTAAGTATGGCTTATGATACAACAATTAAGAGCATTCATGCAATAGAAACTTCCCCTGAACCCATTACATTTAGAACAATGTTGGTAGAAAGCAAAGACTACACTTCTTATCTTAATGGATACATGAATTATTATTCTGGTATGTGTGAGGGGCTTCTTTTTTCAATATTCTTGGAAAAATTTCAAAGAAATCCTACATCCTCTGAAAATACATTCATCAAAGAATCTTACATTAATAGATTTGAAGAATTAAAAAAAATAATTATTGATTTTTCAACAAAAGCATACAAATCAGATACAAGTTAATTTTTACAATTAATTATATCATTGATACCAAATATCTTTAATTGAAAATTTTAGAGAAAAGAAATTACTATTAAATGAATTACTTTTACCATCTGTTATGTATTTTCATTAAGCAATTTTTGAAGAATTTACAAAAACACCTTTCTTTGAAATCACTTGTCCTATTTCTTGACTTAAGATTTTATGTTTTTTGAAGATTGATTTGATTTTTGTTGCTTGATTTTCTGATGCAATTACACAGAAACCCACACCCATGTTAAACGTCTTGTACATCTCTTCATCTTTTACTCCTTGTTCTTGTACTAGTCCCATAATTGGGGGAATTTTTGGTAGTGAATTAATTTGATAACCTATATTTTTTAGTCTCAATAGTTTGGTAAATGCTCCTCCTGTAATGTGTGCTAGACCATTAATCTTACATTTTTGAATCATTTCTAATACTGGATTTGTATAAATTTCAGTTGGTTTGAGCATTGCATCTCCGATGTTTCCTACTCCTTTGACTTTATCTTTGATGGAATATTTTTTTAGTATTGCTTTTCTTGCAAGTGAATATCCGTTTGAATGAAATCCTGTACTATTTGCACCAATAATCACATCTCCTGATTTTATTTTATTTCCAAGAATCATATCTTTTTTATCTAATAATCCCACAACCATTCCTGCTAAATCAAATGCAAATCCTTTACCCTCAATTACATCTGGCATTATTGCAGTTTCTCCCCCTACAATTGGCATGGATGATTTTTTTGCCCCCGTTACTAGACCTTCAACAATTTTTTTAAAAATTGTTACATCATTTTTGTTTGAAGCAATATAATCTACAAATGATATTGGCGTTGCACCAATACAAATTATATCATTAACATTCATTGCAACACAATCAATTCCTATTGTGTTGTATTTTTTCATCATATTTGCAATTACTACTTTGGTTCCTACTCCATCGGTATGAGTTGCCAAAAGTTTACCGCCTGGAATTTCTACAATTCCTGCATAATGGCCAAATCCGTGTGTCATTTTTGCTTTTTTCTGAAGTTTGTGAGTTGACGAAATTAATTTTCCAATTGCTTTTTGACTTTGTTTAATTTGTGAAATATCTACTCCTGCTTTCTTGTAAGTTAGAACCATGATTTGATGCTCCTATATTGTGAATAAAAGAATTTGCCTGTTATTTCGATCACATGTACATGCCGGCAATCTCTTCTCTATGTTCTACATATTTTTGAGATAACTCACTAAATTCTGAATTGATTCTCTCTTGGTCTTTTTGAAGATCAGCAGTATCAATATTCATGTCGTAGAGCCTGTTTAAAGCCTCAATTAATGTGGCAGCAGCAGCTGAATCTGGTGCAACCTTGTCTGCTTTTGCTAATAGGGTTAAACCTTGAATCTCTCTTACAAGACATTCGTTTAATATTCCTCCAGGAATCCCTGTGATGAATCCTTGAGGAATCATACTGATGTCTTTGTCTGCCATTGTTCTGATTAGATCTTCTTCTGCAGCACAATATGCTTTATCATCGTGTTCAGTACTTGCAACCCCGTCTAAAATTACTATTTCTTTTGATCCTTTTTCAGCTGCCCAGTCAAGAATCGATGCTACTAGCGAATAAAGTCCCTCCATTCTCAATGTGATCTCACAAATTATTGCACATACAGTACCTTCTTGGTTTGAATAGAATCTAAATGGATGACGTAATCTTCCTTTCATAAATACTGTGGATGGTGGGAGGTATTTTGATCTCATCACTCCTATTTCATCCATTTTTAATTTCTCAATAATGTGATTTATTGCAACAGGACCAACTAATCCTGCTCCTACAAACCCTGCAAAAATTATTGGATTTTTTAATTCTATTTTCTTTGTTTCAAATATTTCAGCTTCTGGAAATTCCTTTTGCACTGATAACATCGATTTGTTCTGTCTAATTACTTTATTGAGTATTGTATTTTTAAAATAGTCTGTATTTTTAAAATTTGATTGATTGCACTTTTTTGCTAACTAATGTTTCAACTGTTGGCTTTATTTTGTTTACATCATTTGGTTTGTATAATACTGATGATGCATTCAAATCCATTAATTTTTTTCTAGTGGCATCCGTCTTGTCTGCTGTTACCATGACTACTACTGCATTTGGATCTATTTTTTTAATTCCTTCTAGACCATAATATCCATCAAATTCAGGCATCATTACATCCATAATTACGGCATCTGGATGAAGTTGGCTATACAATTTAATGGCATCTTGACCATTTTTTCCTCGTCCGATCACATCTAAATCCTTGATCTGTAAAAATTCACATAATACTCCCATAGAGTCTACATTATCTTCAACTACGATTACTGATACCATTATCATTTGTTCTTAGATAACAAGTTTAGCTGTAGCTTGTTTAATTTGATGATACATTGCTTGACAAAAGATTAGAGTCAATACTTTTTAGATATGCTAACTAAGTTTTTGATAAAAATTGGTTCATTTCTTGCAATAATGACAGGTTTGATATTTTATGGATATTATTTTTCTGATCCTGCTGATAAATTTCTATTTTTTAGTATTTCTCTAACTGCAATTTTTGCATTTGGTGCAACTGCTATTCTTTTGGTAAGACATGTTTTGTCTGAAGTAAAAAAATTCACTAAAAACACTGATTTGATTTCTGATGATGGGAAAACATTATTGAAAATAGAAGATAATGATGAATTGGGTCAATTAGGTGATTCAATTAACAAGTTGAGTGAAAAATTTATTGAAAAATCAAAAAATTATGAATCAAAAATATTTGAATTAGAAAATAAAGATAATGAATTACACACCAAAATTCAATATTTGGATGAAACAAAAACACAATTGAAACAAACAATATCTGAATTAACTGAACAAAAGAAAATAGAAAAAAGATATCTTCGAGAACTAGAATGGAGAAGTAATATTGTAACTAATCTTGTAGATGAAGCTAAAAAAGCTGATCAGCTTAAATCTGAATTTACCTCTATGATTTCACACGAACTAAAAACTCCGTTAACTCCAATAATTAGTTGGTGTTCTATTTTAGAACAAGATGCATATGGTGTTTTAAATCCAAAACAACGTCAAAGTATTGAAAAAATTCATCATAATGCCGATAAATTAGTAACAATGGTTGGTGATTTACTGGATGCACGAAAACTTGATTTGGGTAAAATGGCATTCACTTTATCTGATTTATCTTCATGTGATATCATTCAATCTGTTTATGATGAATATGAATCCATAATGGATGAAAAAAATATTGATTTCTCTTTATCATGTAATGATGACTATGTTGTATATGGTGATCAAAATCGTATTGAACAGGTCTTGAAAAATTTTATAATCAATGCAATTGATTTTGTACCTAAAAACGGGAAAATTGAGATTGCTACAAAAAGAAATGATCCATATGTTACGTTTTATGTTAAGGATAATGGCATAGGAATTTCAAAAGAGAACCAAAAAAAATTATTCCAAAAATTCTATCAGGTTAATGCTTCTACTACTCGAGAACATGGTGGTTCTGGTCTTGGATTGTCTATTTGTAAAGGAATAGTTCGTAGTATGGATGGATTAATTGGTGTGGAAAGTAACTTGGGTGATGGTTCTATTTTTTACTTTAGTCTTCCAATTAAAGATCTTTCTGTTTCTGATGCTCCGCCAGTAATTGATGCTACTTAATTTTATACTATTTCTTAACCTGTTATTTTTTTATTTTTTAATTTATTTTTTTTATTTTGGTAGTTTTATCAAAAATCTTGTAGGGTTATTTTGTACCTCAATTGTTCCTTTATGCTGCTTTATTATTCTAAAACAACTTGCCAATCCTAATCCTGTACCCTTCTGTTTAGTACTAAACATGGGTTCGAACACTTTCTCAACTATGTTCTTTGACATCCCTGAACCTGAATCTTGAAATTCTATAATCATATGATCTGGTTGTTCATTTACATTTATTTTAATTTCTCCTCCATCTTCTAGTGCTTCTGTGGCATTTAAAATTAAATTGTTAAACACAATTCCTATTTGATAATCATCACATAATATGGTGCAATCTTTTTCTGGTAGTACAATTTTGATATTTTCTGGAATGACCATTCCCATTATACATAATTTCAAAATATCTGATAGATTAGTTTGTGTTGTTTGTAATGGTTTTTCACGAGAATAATCTAAAACTTGCTCTGCCATGTGAGTGATTCCCGACAATGCATAAAAAATTCTTAAAAATGCAACTTTGGTATCTTTATCATTCTCCTTTGAGAATTTTAATTGTAGAACTTCAAGTTGAGTTTGAATGAGTGTGAGGGGATTTTTGACATCATGACTGAATCTTGTTGCAAGTTCTCCTATTGTTGTGAGTCTTTCTGAATCTGAAAGTTTTTCTGTTGCTATGTTCATTTTTTCTTGAAGATTAAATTTTTGCTCTTTTAATTTTCTTTCATTATTTGCAACATTTTTTAAATTTTGAATTACCCTTTGTTCAAAAGCTTTTGAGAGTTTTAGTTCTCTTTCCACTTGATTTTTTGCTAATTGTATTTTATACTCATTAAATTGTTTTAATGTGGCTATTGTTTGATTATATGCTGGATTTTGCTCAAATAATGCATCCATTAGTTCATTTTCAGTTTTTTGAAGTGATTCTTTTAATCCTCTTTGTGATATTCCTCTTGTTTCCAAATTATTATTTGATGATTCTTTAACATTGAATCCACTTATCATTACATTTCTTCTTTGAATAACATCTTTTTCCATATTCTATGTGCGTTATTCTATCTAAAATGGACGGATATGCTTATTTTGAGCATATTTTTTAAATTATTTTTCTCTATGAACCTCTTGTTCATTATGAACACCTTGACTGGTATTAAGTAAAAATGAGTACTATTTCCATTGCAAAGACAAAAAACTGATTTTGAGCAGACTTCTACTGAACTTGACATTATTGAAAAAGTCAATGATGTTAGTCTAGCATTTTCTTCTGCTTTGGGGTTAGATTTTCAATCTGGCCAGATTTACATGGCTCTTTTAAGATTGGGTCCTGTTACTACTGGTTCTTTGGCAAAAGAAATGAAAATTGACAGAAATAAAATTTATAGAAAAATAGATGACTTAGTTAGTGAAGGTTTTGTTTCTATGACTTTGTCTAGTCCAAAATTATGTATTCCTACTGATCCTGAAAATTCAATTGAATTAGTTTTACAAAAAAAGAAAAAAGATATCGAACGTATTAATAAAATTAAAAAAGATATTATCAAAAAAGTTAATGGGGTTGTTTCTTCTCCTTTTGGAACATCTATGCCTACATTCCGAGTAATCCAAGGACTAGAAAATGTTTATTCTGGTATTGGTCTTGCATTGGAAACTGCAAAAAATATTGTTTACATTGTAACTCCAATTAAAGATATTATGCGAATGTATCATAGTGATATTCCTGATAAAATAAAAATATGTAAAAAAAATGGTGGTACTGTTTTCTTAATTACTGATTCTGATGAAAAATTAATGATTCCCTACATTAAACGACTTAATGCTACTGAAAATAAAATTGGTAAATTACCTTCTAATGGTAGAATTACTGTTTTTAAAAATACACAAATGTTCATGTCTGATTCTACTAATACTAATGATTTCATGGATGAGAATTCTGATATCTCATTATGTACTGATGCCCCTGAGATGACAAATAATATTTTTAGTTTATGTAAATTTTTGTGGGATGTTGCAACCCCGTTAAATCCAAAAAAGTCTTAATTTGTCAAAATTATCTATTTTTGTGCCTGTTTTTTGATATTTATCTAATCTTTTAAATTAAAATTTTCTAAATATCTTACTATGTGGTTTCTTCTACTGACACACTGATGTTTTGAAGACTTGTAACATTCATTATTGTTAGAAAGTTAATGGTGTAACCTGTACCTATTGCATTAGCTGCAATTGTTGTTGTTGATGTACATGCTGGACTTTCTCCTGCTGCTGGGGTGAATGTTCCTATTGGCCCCTCCATTGTCAAACATACTTGAAACACATGTGCATTGACTGTGTCTTCATTTCCCACTGAAAAATTTGTTCCGTTTATTTGAATTACTCCGTTAGTTCCTACTTCTTGAATAAAATCAATTGAAGTTACATTTGCCCTTGCTGCCCCTACTGTGGTATTATCACTTGCACCAATTAGATTAAACTCTAATGGTGTGGAAAGTGTTGCACCATATCCTATAGTAGCTGTAGTTAATACCATTACTCCTATTATTGTCATGATTACTGAATTATTCATATTTTTTCACTCCTTTCAAACTTATTCCAATACGGCGTTTTACAACTAGCACATCTAATTGGTTTATCTTTATTTCTTGATAACCATTCATGATTACAAACATCACATTTCCATACTTGTTTTGTTCCTAGACCCATTTACTATTGGTGTACACTTTTTGGAATTAAGCGATGTGCTGCTTAAACTAAGCATACGTTTTACGTATTGAAATATTTTTTTATGATATGTGAAGTTCTTTGTGGATGAATAGATTTAACATCATTTGCCCTTTCTCTGTAATTGAATATATCATATTTGCACCTCTTGGTTCTTTTTTGATAAAATTGTAATCTACACATAGATGCAGATAATTTAGAAATGATTTTTTCATTCTAATCTTTGATTTTGAATACAATTCTGAAAAGGTCATGGAATTTCCTTTAAGCTGATACAATAATTTCAATAAAGATAATGTACTGTAATCTTTTGTTCTTGCTTTTACTGCATCTAAAACTTGTTCATCGCGCTTTATGATGAAATCCTCAAATTGATCTGCCACTTCTAGTGGTACGTATGTTAGTCTTGCTCGCATCATACTGTATGGTACGGTACATTACTTTATTAGTCTTTGACTTGAGCTTTGTTGATCTTTCTAGCTGGTTTTTTTACACTTGTTTTATGCCTAATTTCATTGATTAGATCTAAATGTTTTAAAAAATATTAGATTGAATTAACATGAATTGTAAACTTATGGTATATCATCTCCTTTAAACAATCCTTGATTGAGAATTCATTGTGGAAATAGTAGTAAATGTAATTTTAACTGTAGTGGGGTTGGCACTACTGTGTTTTGGGGGTAATTGGTTAGTTAGTGGTGGTGTAATTATCGCTAAGAAATTCAGAATAAGTAATCTTGTAATTGGCATGACTATTGTAGCTTATGGTACATCAACCCCTGAACTTGCAGCAAGTGTTGCTGCAGCAGGAGAACACAGTGCAATAATTTTAGGAAATATTGTCGGAAGTAATATTGCAAATGTTGGAATGGTTATTGGTATTGCGGCAATTCTTGTTCCACTTGCAGTGCGAAAATCTGTATTAAAAAAAGAAATCCCTATAATGTTGGGTGTTTCTGTTTTACTTGTTTTAATTTCCATTGATGGTGAGATTTCTCAGTATGATGGGATTTTGTTACTTGGAGGATTGGGCGTATTTGCAATTTACACATTCAAAGATGCAATGAAACAAAGAAAAGATGATTCTGAAAAAACAGACCAAAATAAAAAAAATATCTATCTGAAATCTACGGGATTAATTGGATTAGGTATTGGACTTTTGTATATTGGTGCAATTCTTACAGTTGATAATGCCGTTATTTTGGCAAAAGAATTTGGATTGTCTGAAAAAATTATTGGTCTGACTGTAATTGCAATTGGTACATCTCTTCCAGAATTAATTACATCAATAATTGCAATTAGAAAAGGTCATACTGATATTGGTATTGGAAATATAATTGGAAGTAACATTTACAATATTTTGATGATCATGGGTGTTGGTGCAACACTTGGCGGTGTAATAATTTCATCTGATGTTTATGTTGATTATGCAATAATGATTCTCTTTAGTCTTTCATTGTTAATTGCACTCAAAACTGGAATTATTAATAGAGCAATGGGTATTTGTCTTGCAATTGGCTATGTTGTCTATTTGACAGTCACGTTTTTCAAGTAATCTATGCCTATATTTCCGGTTTAAATTGAATTTACTGTAATATTTTCTATTTTGATTGATGGTGTAATTGATGGCAATGATGCCCATTGAATGACATTTCTTTGATTATTACCTATATCTGAGATATTTTTTAGCATGGTTGTTATGTTGTGAATTATCCTTACTGATTTTCCAGAATTTTTAATTTCACCATTTTCAATAACATGTATTCCACTTCTTGCAGTACATGAAAAATCACCTTTAATTGGATTTACTGCATACGTATACCATAGTCTTCCAACTAACAATCCTTGTTTTGTATCCTTTATCATGTCTTCTTGAGAACTAGTTCCTGGATTTACTTTCAAATTATGTGGTGCAGAAATTGGAATTGGTTCTGAACTTCTTCCCATCAGCGAACCTCCTCTTGATGAATTTCCTGTTGATTTTACTCCTTCTTTAAAACTATCATAAAGATTTGAAAATGTATTTTTAAAAATACCATTTTCTATCAAATTTCTTTTCTGAGTTTCTATACCTTCATCATCTATTGATTTTGTTCCAATTCCTTCTGGAATGTGCGGATCATCAATCAAATTAAATTCATCTATCCCTATTTTTTTATTCAGATCATTTGAGAAGCAACTCTTTTTTTCTGAAAATGTTTTAAAATTAAAATTTGCTGCAACCACAAATGCTAATAATTCTCCTACAGAATATGGTTCAAAAATTATAGAATATTTCCCTGAATCAATCTTTTGTGGATTGATTGCTTTAACACACATATTTTTTGCATCTTTTCCTATTTGTTCTGGTGAAAAATTTAACAGAGTTCTACCACTTGTATGACCTATGCCTGATACTGGTGTATTCCCAAATTCTGATTCTGCATTAATGATTCCTGTAATGTATGTTGATTCATCTGCAAGTTCTAATCCTTTGGAATTTGATAATTGAAAATCTTCTGAGACTATATTTAATGAACCTGTTATCGTACTAACTTTATCATTAATCGTTGAATTTATCATATTTTGTGCGATATCCATAGCATTTGAGCCTGAAATATTTTTTAATTTTTCATCAAATGTTCCGTCAAGTTTTTTCAGTCTTGCTTTGTATGGTAATTCTTCCCAAAACTCTCTTGGTTTCAGATTTGATATTGTATCAAAAATATTTTCAATATTTTTATTGACATTTTGTTTATCTGTTGATTGACTAGAAGCTATTTTCTTTTGATGGATGATTCTGATTCCATAACTTTCATCAAAATTTTGTTTGATTTCTGCAATTTCAGAATCAGTAATTCGAACAGTTGTAATTTTTTTCTTTACTAAAACTATTTCACATTCATCAATACCTATTTTTTTTGAATGATTTAATGCCTTTTCTACTATGGACAATTATTTTCTTCTTGGATTTTTATAATTAAATTTATTAATTTTTACTAATTCTACATATGATCCAAACTGAGAAGCATTTGCAATTTTATCTAATTTGTCTTCCTCTTCTTCACCATTTTCAAACTTTTTTAGAATATTATACTCTGTGTCTCTTTCTGCTGGAGTTCTTTTTATTTCTCTTACCATTCTTCTAATTTCTTTAGGTCTTAGTAATTGACCATATTCTGAACCTGCAGATGTTGAAATACTTTCATTGATTAATGTTCCACCAAAATCATTTGCTCCCCACATCAACAATAACTGTGACATTTTTTGCCCTTCTTTTACCCATGACATTTGTAAATTATCAATAGAATTGTTTAACATAATTCTTGCAATCGCATGTGTAAGTAAAACATCGTTTCCACTTCCTCCTTGTCTAATACCTTCATGTAATTGATGTTTGTACATTGGTGCTTCTGTATGAATAAAATTAAGGGGAACAAATTCTGTAAAGCCTCCTGTCTCTTTTTGAATTTCTCTTAATTTTACAATGTGGTTAACTCTGTGTTCTATTGTTTCCAAATGTCCAAACATCATAGTTGATGTTGTTTTGATTCCCATTTTATGAGCAGTTTTGATGATTTTTTCCCAATTATCTACACTGATTCTGCCTGGTGAAATCTTATCTCTTAATTTTTGATCAAGAATTTCTGCTGATGTTCCTGGAAGTGTTCCGACACCTGCTTCTTTCATTCTTTTTAAAAATTCGTCAATTGTTGTATTTGATCTATCTGCACCATACAGGATTTCTTCAGGGGAAAATCCATGAATGTGGATGTCTGGGATTTCTTTTTTAATTTCTTTGCAAATATTTTCATAAAGATCCCCTTTCATATCTGGAGGGAGTCCTGCTTGAATGCAAACTTCAGTAGCTCCTACTTGATGTGCTTCTTTAGCTCGTCTTACAATTTCTTCAGTTGGAAGAAAATATCCTTCCTCCTCTCTAAAATCTCTACTAAATGCACAAAAACCACATTGTTTGATACATACATTTGTAAAATTGATATTTCTGTTAACCACATATGACACAGTATCCCCTACTCGTCTTCTTCTAATTTCATCTGCAACTAATCCTATGAGATGAAAATTAATTCCATCTGCACCGTACAATTCTATTCCTTCTTTAGCTGAAATTTCTTTATCAGATAATGCATTGTTGAGAATTTCTGAAATAATTGGATCAGCATATTTGAAAAGTGAATCTATGTTCATTGTCATCTCCAGTACTCCTCTTTTACAAATCCTTCCTTATTTTCTATCACTGATATCTTGTCTCTTAACTCTTTACTAATAAAAGAAAAAAATTCAGGATAAATTGGAAATCTACATTTTAAATCAAAACCTGCATTTTTTGAATACTCATCTACCTTACTAATTTCAGGCCATGAAAATTCGGGATTTACAAAATCCGGAGTAAGTGGTGAAATTCCTCCCCAATCATTTATTCCAATTGATAAGAAACTTTGATATGATTTAGGTGATAAATTTGGTGGAATCTGTATATTCATTTCTGGCATGATGACTCTCGATAATGCTACAATTGTTTTAAAATAATTTTCATCTGCTGATGGTATGTTTTTCATTACTGTGTCTTGTTTTGGTTGGAAATTTTGTAATATCACTTCTTGAATATTTCCATATTTTTGATGCAGTTGTTTTATTGCAAATATGGAATCAATTACCTCCTCAATTGTTTCTCCAATACCTACAAGAATTCCTGTAGTCATTGGTATTTTCAATTTTCCTGAGTTTTCTAAAATAGCCAATCTAGTTTTTGGTCTTTTACTTGCTGCTAGGTAATGAGGCATTCCTCTTTCTGTTAATCTCTCACTTACATTTTCAAGCATGATTCCCATTGACACGTTTGTTTTTTTCAACTCTTTCATTTCATCGAAATTCAAATTTCCTGCATTTGTATGTGGAAATAATCCTAATTCTAAAGCTAATTCTGATGAATGAATGAGGTATTCTGTTGTTGATTTGAATCCATTTTTTTTAAGCCATTCTCTTGCTTCTGGATATTTTTGTTCTGGTTGTTCTCCTGTAACAAATAATGCTTCAACACACTTGTATTTTTTTGCAAGTTGTAATAATTCTGATATTTGTTTTTTTGACATTAATGAGAGTTTTACATCTCCTGGTTCTGCTTTGTATGTACAATACGAACAAGTATCTTTACAGAGATTAACAATATTGAAGAATGCTTTTTTTGAAAATGTCACTGTCTCATTTTTAAATTTTTTTCTTAAATTTTGTGCAACAGAAAAAAGTTCTCTTGGATCTTTTATTGCATGTTGATAAATATCATTTATTTCTTGACGGGAGATTGTTTTATTCTCTAAAACATTGTTCAAACTCTCAGAGTTTAAGACAAGCTTGTTCAATAGACTGAATTCTTGACTGGAAGTATTTATGCTTGTATTTTTCTAATTTACATTTGGTCTTTCTTGTAGAATTATTGTGATGTTTGTAGTTCTATTATCTCTTAAAACCTCTAACACCATTTCATCACCTATGGATTTTGCTCTTTGGAGATGTATCAAAATATCGTCAATCTGTCTCACTTCAATTCCATCAACTGCTAAAATAATATCTCCCCCAATTGGATAATTCACACCTTCAACTTCAATTGTTTTTTCTGAACCAATTAACCCTGCTTTTGATGCTGGACTATCTTCAACAACTGTAACTATCAAAAACCCTATTGCATCTGTTACTTCTAATACTCTTGCTAAATCAGGATCAATATCGCGACCTGAAACTCCAATCCATGGGTGCTTGTACTCCCCATTTTCAATTAGAGTTGGAACAATTTTGGCAACAGTTTGTGATGGTATTGCAAATCCTACTCCTGTAAATTCACCTGTTGCTGATTGGATTGCAGTATTAATTCCAACTACTCCTCCCATCATGTTTAGCAGTGGCCCTCCTGAATTTCCTGGATTGATTGCGGCATCTGTTTGAATTACATCTGGAATTGAATATTGATTTTCTGTTGGAAGCAATCGTCCCAATTGACTTACAATCCCTGATGTCATTGAACCTGATAATCCAAATGGATTCCCTATTGCTGCAATTTTTTCTCCTACTTTGAGAGTAGATGAATCTCCAAGTAATACTGGCTGTAATAGTGATAAGTCTGCATTAACTTTGATAACTGCAATATCTGTATACTCGTCAACTCCAATTATTTCTGCATTGTATGATCTTCCATCAAGAAATGTTACAACAACTTTTGTTGCATCATTTACTACATGTGCATTTGTAATTATGTGTCCTTTTTTATCAAAAACAAAACCTGAACCGACACCCCCTACACCATCAACAGAACTTGTTCTTTGAACATTAACTCTAACTACTCCTGGTTCTGATATTTCAAAAATTTCACTTAGTGACAAATTATTTGAATAATGTGAAATTGATTTTTCATTTTGAATTTCATCTTTTTCACTTACATCAATTGTTGACTTTATTGATTCTGGTGGTGATATGAAAAAAACTGTAAAAATTGTTATTACTATCATGGCGCCCAAAGCGGCACCTACTAACATACCTGATTTATCCATGAGATTTTTTAATCCTTATTTTCTATCTAAAAGGATTCCTATACATTAATGGAATTTTGAGTATGGTCTTTCATAGAATATTTTCTTCCTCTCCATGAAATTGATGATGATCTTTTTGCTTGAAGTAATCCACTCAAGAATCCTAATACTACGACAATACTACCTAGTGGTGCAAATACCGCATATCCTAATTTTAATCCAATACCGATTTTTACTTCTATAATTGCCCCGATATAGATTAGAATTGAGGCTATGGCTGCAGTAATGCAAAGTATTTTTGTAGATATTGATTCTGTTGGTATTGCAACAGATGTTAGTAATATTGGAAACGGAATAAATAATAAAAATAATACTGCAAAGAAAATGCCAATAGCAATTTTTCCACTTTGAAGATATAATGGAATCATTAATCTTTTCAGAGCATCCCACAATGTGCCTTTATCTCGTGCCCAAACTGCTTCAATTAGATGCTCTCCTCTTACCATTTTCATTTTATATCCTGACTCTTTGACTTTTTTCCCCAAAGCTCCATCTTCAATTATTTCATTTTTTACCCCTTCATGCATTCCAACTTTTTCATATGTTTCTTTTTTCATTATAAAAAAACTACCAAAAAAGTAACCTGTTTTCTTTGATGGGTTGTTTACATTTAATGCAGAAAACCTGGTATGTAAAAATGTGGAAATCATTGGAAGTGTAACACTAGTCCAAAAATCCAGTGTCAGCATTTTCGGAATTGCAGATAATGCGTCTAAATCAAATGAATTCAGATGTGCAACTGCAAGTGATATTACATTTTTTGAATGATTTGTATCTGCATCCGTGAACAACAAAAGTTCTCCTGCAGCTTTATGATATCCTTCCATACAGGCCCAATTTTTACCAACCCATCCATCTGGTTTAGGTTTTGCAGACACTGGCACAATATTGGAATTCATTTTTGCATATTCTGAAATTATTTTCCATGTTGAATCATCTGATGAATCATCAATAACTATGATTTCATAATTTTGATAATCCTGTTTGATTAACGAGTCTAAACAATTACCTATGAAATTCTCTTCATTTCTTGCTGGAAGAATAATTGAAACTTTGGGAGTTGATTTTGATTTATTTTCAAATTTGTCGAGATATGGAGTTAGTTTAAATGAATCCATCATTGATTTGATGAGAAAAACCCATGTAGCACAAATCACAATTAAAATTGCAATTACTGCGTATATGAAAATATCAAAAATTAATTCCATCAATTATCTCTCAATTTCTTCTTTGATGCTTTGCATGGCTTGCTCTGTTCCACTTTTGATGTGTTTTTTGATCACACCTGTAAACATCCCCATCATTCCTGAAAGTTTCATATCCCAAGTCGTTTGAATGATCGTTTCATCTCCATTTGGAATTATTTTGATGATTTTTTCTCCATTGATAATTCCTTTTGTGAATTTGGCTTCAATTTGCTTTTTAGGATATATTGTAACTTCTTGCATACATTTTTGATCTCTAAATGCGATTGTAACCTCTCGAAAAACCTTGTCTCCTTCTTTTGAAATATTTTTGACTTTTTTCGTTCCTTTCCAAAATTTTGGTTCATTGTCTATGTCTGAAATAACGTCCCAAACTTTGTCAACTGTAGCATTGATTCCTATTTTTACTTCAATTGTGGCCATATCTTATCCGAATTTGTTCTGCATTAAAATATATTAGAATCTTATTCGATTCAAAATAGACTGTGATGGGTACATGCCTAAAATCCAGAACTTTAACTCCAGTTCTAATGGCATTTGCCATTCTTCCGTCACAGTCAATTAAATTTAAAAGAAAATGAAACCCACAAAATACATGCCTAAAATTGAAACATTTGATGCATCTGGTTTTTGGAAAAATGCCTATGCTCATCAACGTGGGAAATTGTTAAAACGAGTTGATGTTCCTGAGGATCAAATCATTGCTTTAGCTAATAAAAAATATGTGGAACTTCCCGCCGCCCTAAAATATGAAATTGAGACTAGTGGAATAACCAAAAAAGAATTACAGTAAAAATCGAAATTCATTTTAATTGGAACAATTAGCGTTTGATATGTCTGAAATTACCTATGACGATTTTGCAAAATTAGATATTCGAGTTGCAAAAATTATTGCAACTGAACCTATTGAAGGAAAATCCAGAATCATTAAAGGCCAAATTGATTTGGGAAATGATGATCAACGTGATGTAATCATTGGTGGCGCACAATATTTTCTACCTGAAGAAATGGTGGGAAAAACTGTAATTGTGATTGCAAATCTAGAGTCAAAAAAAATGGCAGGTGTTGAATCAAATGCAATGCTATTGGCTGCAGATGTTGATGATAAACCCTTTTGGTTAACTGTCCCTGAAGATGTTCCTTTGGGAAGCCCTATCAAATAATTTCTATTTGGAATAATCTTTTTTGTTTATTTTTAACTATCATAATTCGAAATTGATTTGATGATTCTATCTGGACGAATGATTTAATTGAGATCTTTCTTACACGTTGTTTGATGGAACTTACGAATATTGATTTTGATCAATTATTTGGAATGAGTGATGATAGTAACCCCTTAATGATGCTGATTTGGATTCTTCCGATTATTCTTTTTGTATTTTATGGGCAACGAATTCAATTATACGTTACTTCGGGTGAAATCAAAAAAGCCCTCAAAAAACTTGATGGATTTAAAGGCGAATCAAGAAATGACTTAATTATTTATGTTAAAAAAAATTTAAAACTCGATGATGATCCGACAGAAAAAATTGATAAATTTCTAGAATATTTCACAATAATGCCAGTTGACATGGATCCTAATGGAATAGTTGACAAAGTTAGACACACTGTAAGAATGAGGGAAGACTATACTCGAGAACACATAAAATTACTCTCACCCCAAATCACTGATCTTGAATTAACCAAAGTTCAAACTTTACTTGAAATCGCATCTTCTCTTCAAATGATTTACAAGATTGTTAATCATATGTTTTTAACTGCAAAAAAACAAAACAACTATCCCTTAATTTTACCGCTTCAAATGTTACTTCCATTCATCATGGAGCATGCTGAGGCTATGAGTAAATCTATTCCTGCATTTAAAACGGGACAACCCATTGGTGATGGAATTGGACCTATGGTTGTAGGAAAAATAATGCTTAATTGCGAAAAAGAAACAATTGCATTTGAAACTATTCTTGCAAAAACTGATTTTGATGGAAGAAAATTATTTCTCATAAAAGCTGAAGGTCCTGGTTCTACGGTTGGAAGACCTGCAGAAGCTCTTGAAACAATTGTTTCTAATTCAAAGATTGACGCCGTAATCATGGTTGATGCTGCATTAAAAATGGAGGGTGAAGAGTCAGCATCTGTTGCATGTGGATTTGGTGCAGCCATTGGTGGAATTGGAACTGAACGATTTCAAATTGAGGAAATTGCAACCCAGAAAAATATCCCTATCTTTTCTATTGTGGTAAAGCAATCAGTCAAAGAGGCAATTACATTGATGACAAAACCAATTGCTGATAAATCAGATGATGTAACTTCCCAAATTTATGAAATGATTCAAGAAAATACTAAAGCAGGTCAATCAATAGTAGTTATTGGTGTGGGTAACACCTCTGGAGTTCCTCAATGATTTTCTCAAAGAAAAAAATCATTATTGCATATACTATTGAAAAATGTTCAAAATGTGGTATGTTGAGAAAAAGAGAGTTTATTGACGGTGACTGCTTATTTTCTGAATCCTCTAAATGTAGTTCATGTGATGGGGCATCTATAATTGAAAAAATATTTGGCGAAGAACTAGATTCATAAATTAATCCTTATTTTGTTCTATATTTCACATTACATGCAGGACAAAACCATGTCACTGTTTCTCCTTGCTCTTTGAACATGATGCCCTTGCATTTGGGACATGGCCTAACTTCCTCACTCAATGTGACTCATTTTTTATAATGCCTTAGTTGTTACAGTTACTCCATTCTCATTTGGAATGAATGTATGTTCTGCCTGTGCTACTCTTTGTTCATTTATTTCCATTAATACTGGATATGCCTGCACAGCTTTTTTCTTTACTAATATTTCTAATAATTCTCTTGCTTGTTTTTCTTCTCGTTCTTTTGTAATCCATCTTAATGCAAATGGTAACATGTTAAAATTTTCCCAAATAAAATCAAGTAACTTGTCTGCTTCTTCATTTTTTGTTTTCTTTCTAGAGTTTATGGCAAAAATATTTTTTATCTGACCATTTCTAACAAAGCCTCCTCCTTTCTCTGTTGTTACAAAAGGTTCACATGCATATGCTGAATTTTCTGAAAGTGAAAATCCTCCAATTGACCAAATATTTGGAATTGATCTTCCAGCATGAATTGTATATTGATCCAATGAATGACCACTAAGATTTGCAATTGGTTTGAATCCTTTTTGTTTAATTGTAGATTCTATTGTTCGCCCAATGTCACTTGCCTTTACTCCTGATTTAATCATCGACATTGCATTTGCTAATGCTTCTTCTGCTGTTTGTACTAACCCATCATATTGTGCATCATAACAAACAGTTACTGCTGTATCTGCAATGTATCCGTTGACTTGAGCTCCTAGATCAATTTTTACCAAATCTGTGTCTTTGATGGTAATCGGATCATTTGGTTCTGCCGTATAATGAGCTGCTATTTCGTTTATACTGGTGTTTACTGGAAAAGCACATTTTGCTCCTCTTTTTTTAATTTCGCCCTCTACTTCTTCACATATCTCATAAACTGTTTTTCCAATCCAATCTTTTTTTCTGACCATCTCTCTGACTTCAGATGCAATTTTCCCTGCTTTGAGATAGTCTTCTGTTTGCACGACTTTGATCTTTTTGGTGCCTTTAAAATGATTATCTGATTTTTTGCAATATCTGTGAAGCTTAAATTGGGCAGTTCTTGTGTTTAACTGGGATTGTGGTCTAGCTTGGTATGATTCTGCGTTTGGGACGCAGAGGTCGGGAATTCAAATTTCCCCAATCCCACCATCATCTTATTATCAAATTACTATCTGAAGTAATTGCCGAGCAATGAGGAAGAGTTAGAGTAATGACTTTGAATGAAGTAAACTAATGGCTCTGAGCTCCGGCATGTTTTTATGAATTCTATTTGTCTCTGAATTTATTGAAATTTGAGCGACGCGATATTGTTCTTATTGTAGGGTTGATACTATTTATGATTGGTTTAATTCCGTTCATGGGAGCAGCTTATGCTGCAATAATTGTAACAATCATGTATTTTGGAATCAAAATCTATGTTTCAAAGAGAAAACAAACAATTCTACAAGATGTGGGTGAGGGAATTTGCATGGAATGTGGTTCCAAAGTTTTTGATAAAAAGTGTCCAAATTGTGATGAATTCAAGGAATAATTTCTACGTGAGCCTTAATACTGAAAAATAATGATAATTTTTAATGATTTTAAGATGTATGACTTTAACAATTAGCTCAACTTTTCCTCAATTCCATTCTAAAATGAGTCTTTTATCTAAAAAAAGCAGGAAATCACAATGAATAAAAATTTACTTTTATTATTTTCTATGTTTCTCCTGGTTGTACTAGTTGGTCCAGTATATGCTCAAACTAGTCCGGGTCATGTTGTAATTAATGAAGTTGACATAAATCCTCCTGGAGATGATTCTGCATCTATCAATGAATGGGTTGAACTCTACAATCCTACTGACTCTGAAATTAATTTGGGTGGATGGGAAATTGCATCAACTACAGTTCTTAAAAAAACAATGACTATTCTTGCTGGAACAACAATTCAACCTGGTGAATTTTTGACTTATTCTTATCAAAGTGTATGGTTTACTGATTCAAATGAATCAGTTGAACTAAGAGATGAAAATGGAATTGTAATTGATAAAACTCCCTTACTATCTGACCTTGCAAATGATTTTACATCTTGGCAGAGATTCTATGATGGTTATGATTTAGATGGTTCAGGTGATTGGAAATTTGTTACATCTACTGCTGGTTCTTCAAATGGTAAATTAGTTGAAACTCAAGAATCTGAAAGTATTTCTGTAATTGTTTCATCTGAAAAACCATCTTATCTGTTTGGTGATGTTGCAGTTATTTCTGGAAGTGTTTCTAAAGAAGTTAATCCTGTACAACCAGAGTTCTTACCGGAACTGATTATGGTACGTATCATAGGTCCAAATTTTGACAAAACTGTATCTCTATACCCTGATTTGAATCTAAATTATGAAACTACTCTTAGCTTACATCAAGTTCTTGGAATTGATGAAGGAAATTATGATGTATCTGTAAGTTATGGTGGTGCAAGTACTGATACTAGTTTCTTTGTTGGTACTGAAATAATTCAACAAGCAGAAATTATAGATGGCTCATTTAACATCACTACTGATAAATTACAATATCTCCCAGGCCAAACTGTTTCAATAACCGGGACTGCAAGTGAAATAATTCCATTTGAAGGCATGAAATTTACCATTACTGATTCTGGAGGTGTTTCTATATCTGATGGAAATTTGTTTCCTACTGACGGTAAATTTTCCGTTAGTCTATTTCTTACCACTGTAAACCCTCAATATGGAACTTATGAAATTCTTGCAAAATATTCTGATAAATCAACTTCTGCTACTTTTGAGGTTCTGGAGGACATAAAAGAGGATGTACCTCTTTCCCTATGGACTGATAAGGAAGTATATGGTGTTGGTGACATTGTAAATATTTCTGGAAGATTAAACAATCTTTGGGTAGATTCACTTGATTTAGAAATTATCCAAACAAAAAGTCTCTCATTGAGTGGCTCTGAATCTGGCCAATCAAATAGTGGGTCTGTATTGAAAATTTTAGATCTAGTACGGTTAGATGGTGATAGTAAATTTGAATATTCATTCACTATTCCAAATTCTGATACAAGATTGGGTGATTATTTGATTAACGTTCATCAAGATGTTGGCTCTGTCACAAAAATAATCAAAGTAGTTGAAAATCCTGAAACATATGTTTTGAATACTGAGCCTCTAATGATTACTACAAACAAACTCACTTATGATTTTAATTTGGATAATAATTTGGTCATCAACGGTCAAATACTTGATGTAGTAACTCGCTCTAGTTATGAGACACCTGTTGTAAAAATTATAATTTCTACTGAGGATGGTAGTCCTCTTGAAATAATTGGATTACCTGAAGGAGGAAAAAGACTTTCAACTGGTGGAATTTCTGTAGGGTATGAGTTTACTGCAATTCCTGAAGCAGGTGGTACATTCTCTGTATCTTCTGATTTGAATAGATTGTTATTTTCTGAAGGCACTTATGTGATTAAAGCACAATACCAAGATCTTATAGCAACTACCTCATTTCATATAATTGATCTTTTAGATATTGCAGATCCTTCAATACAAGCTTCTTTGGATAAATCTGTTTATGGTTTGGGTGAAAAAGTAACCATTACTGGTTTACTTGGGGTTCCCACAATTGATTCTAGAGGAATAACTGTCACTGTTTTCAAACCAAGTGGTGATACGAATACCTCTGGAATATTTGTTAATACTGGTGGCTTCTTTACATGGGAGTGGACAACACCTGCATATGAAAAAACAGCTATAGTCGGAAATGATCGTTCTACATCCCCTTCTAATTTCGGTCTGTATAAAATACATTTGGCAAATTCAAATCAAGACACTGATCTTTACTTTAAAGTATCTCCAAATCCAGAATCTGATGAATTGGTAGTCCCTTCTTTCACCGTTTCTACATCAAAGTCATTGTACAAAGCTGGTGAGAAACTTGTTGTTGAAGGTACTATTCTACCCAGAGCTCAAGGATCTGAAGGTCTTGTAGTTCCTGAAAGAGTTTTAGTTCAAATTATGGATGGAACTTTTCCATTTAAAAAAATATTTGAATCAAATGTTTATCCTGATTTAGATACTTTTGAAAGTTCTTTTGAATTACCAATCACTCTGTTTTCTGAAGGTAATTACAAAGTAAAAGCAATTTATGAGGGAAAACACATTGAACATATTTTTGGTGTAGCTAATGATTTTATTTTTGGAATTGATGATCCAGTTTCTCTTTTAGTATCTACTGATAAGGCTGAATATTATCCTGGCGATGTTGTAATCATTACTGGAAAACCCAACAAATTGATTTATCTTGAAGCATATGATGTTGGTGTTATTCAAAAATCTGATTCTGAGATTACTTGTGGCTCATTTATTTGTGGAACAAATATGGGTCCAATCACTTCAATTTTACCTAGTCCTTCTGGTTCATTTGTTCATGAATTTACTATTCCTGATTCTACATCATCTATAGGATCGTATGAAGTATCAGTTGATGCCAACTTTGAAACAAAATATGTGCAATTCAATGTAATTGAAAATATGTCTCCTGTAAAATTAAACACTATAGTTGAGAAAGAAAACAGAATTGCTGACAAAACAATTTCAATTCTGACTGAAGAAAAAACTTTTGATTCATCATTTATTTCCCCGAGAGTACTTTCTGGCTCTTTAATTACTCCTACTATGGGTGAAGAATCTGATGTGAATCTTAAAGTTTCAAGTGAATCGGGAATTTGTATAATTGGTTCAGATGCTGATTGTTTAGTTAGAGAATCTACTAGAAAACCTGGACAAATTTATGATATAGTTGATGTTGATGGAATGAATTTCAATGTACGATATAGTGGCCCTGATGTACGCCTAGAAAAATTCAGTATATTGCCTGAATCTTCTACTGAATTTTTACCCAATTCAAATTGGAATGTTGAGGTGATCAAAGATGATCAAGTGTCTAGATTTTATTATAAAGTTACATTCAAGACTTTAGAGTAAATTCAAAATACTGCCATTTTGTAATTTATTGATATGAAGTTACAAGTTTTGATGTTTTTTCAAGATGATCCAAAAAAATGTACGGCAGCTAAGATGGTTAAATTTGGCCTTGCTCAAAGTATAAAAAAAATTGGTAATCGTGGCATGGTTTTGGATCCTTTTTCTGAGAAAACACTAATCCCAAAAGATAGATCTTTGATAAATACAATTGTTGGAATTGACTGTTCTTGGAATTTAGCAGACCATGCATTTTCTAAAAAATTTAATGGAATAAAACGAAAACTTCCTCCATTACTTGCAGGAAATCCTGTAAATTATTCCAAACTCAATAAACTTACAACTGCTGAAGCATTGTCTGCATCATTATTTATTTTGGGATTTAGAGAACAAAGTTTAGAATTACTTGACAAATTCAAATGGGGACATACATTCTATGAACTCAATGAAAATCTATTGGATGACTACTCTAAACTTGAAAATCAAGACCAAATAGAATCTATTCTAAAAGATTATCATCTATTGTGATTGTCTCTTTTTTAGGTAAATTATAATTCCCACAATTACAATTATTGGAATGATCCAAATTATATTATCCTCTTTGTTTTCTGTAAATTCAATTCCATCTATACCACTAGTTGGTAATTCTATTTTTTCATTAGTTACAATGAAACTTGATTCATAATAGTCTGGTTTTAAAACTGAATTAGACATTGCAAATATTTTGATATTGTTTGCACCCATTCCTAATTTTTCTGTTTTCTCTACTGATACATTGATAATCATATTCTCATCATTTACTTTGATCTTTTCCGATTCAATTAACTCTCCTTCATTGTTTGTTAAAAAATATAGAATTGAATCAGAATTCACTGTTTTTATGCCTATTTTCAACTCATCTCCTTTCATTATGACTTTTTTTAAATCAATTTTTTTAATAATTGGAAATTGTACATTCTCAAATTCAGACCATTTTCCAATTTTAAATGGATATGTGTCATCTTCAAATGCCTTTACTGTAATTGTTCTGGATTCTGGTGCATATGATTCTAAATAAAACGGCCCATTACTTATCACTGCATGATTATTATTCTCTATCCAATTAATTGAAGAATCATATCTGTTTTGATAATATTCTGAATTTTTAATATCATTTTTGAATGCTATCGGAATATAATTTTCTTCTTTGAATTCTTGCAAATAACTTTTAATCAAAATTGCATCATTTGGAACAATTAATGATAACCAGTTGATATTTTTACTTGTAGCCCCTGATCTGGAAAATGATACTTTGCCATCAATTACTGCTTTCTCCATTGCAACTGAAATCTCCCAAGGCATTACACTCCAAGTATCTCCCCAATCTGCAATTTCCCCTTCATCAAAATGCCAATAATCTACATACACCTCAAGTGTGTCATCATCAATTTGATTAACTCCTATAATTGATTCAATCATTTGTGCAGCTCTTGGGGTATATTCTGTATCAAAAGTTTTATCATTTTCATCTACTTGTGTTCCCCAATCTACTGTAAAGTATAATGAATGTAAAATATCATTCATATCCATTTTTTGACCGTTATGCCAATTACTAAATTTAAAATCAAATGTAACTTTACTTGTAGCTAAAGTTCCTTGAGAAATATTTTCCCATTTTTGTAATGTTGGATTCCAAATTATTGCTTTTTGTGGAACTGCTAACTTATCGTTTGGCCCTGCAGTTTCAACTTGCCAATCTACTCTAACTGGGAATGTTTCCCCGGTAAATGGATGCTTGAATGTTCCAGGATCAGAGATAATTCCCCAAATGTGCCTACTATAGGTATCAGTTAAACCCATAATTGGATTCCACGCACCTTGATAAATCTGCTTTACGCCAATAACAAATTCATCACTATCACTTTGTGCATTTATGGGTGTAAATCTACTTGGTACTCCTGCACCAAAATCATTTACTATTCCGCTTACTTTTTCATTTGCAACATATTGATTGACTTTACTTGCTAGAAAAATTCTCACTGATTCATTTACTCCTTCAGTGACAGCTTCTTGAATTAATTGCTCTCTTTGTTTTGATGTATCAAATTCAGCAGAATAAATTTTTTGAGTTAATTCATCTAGTTTATCATTTTTATAATTCCAATATGATGGGTCATTGAATCCTGGCATATTTGAAAACCAAGGCGAATACATTTGTGCTAGTCCTATAGAGTCATATTTTACAAATGCAGAACGTCCCCAAGCTTCTGTGTATAAACTCCATTTCATATCTGCAGGATTTGAACCATACACTACCACAAATGCTTTGTTAAGATCTCCAAAATCTTTTTTGACAATAAATCCAATCTTTTCAAGTTCTACTGATAAAATTTCTCCAATTGATTTTCTAACTGGATCATCACTTCTAATAAAAATAGAAATTTCTATTGGTTTACCATCTATCTCCCATTTGTCGTTGATTTTTTTTGCACCTTTTTCAGTTAGAACTTTGGTAAAAATTTCATTTGTGAGTCCTGGGTTATACTTGAAATTATATGATTCTGATTGCTCAATTATTGTAAGATACTCTGGTTCAGATGGGCTATAGTATGATGTAATAACTGACCCATACCCTCCCATTAACTCATTAACAATTAATTTTCTATCCACTAAATAATTTAGAGCAAATCTTATTTCTTTACTTGAAAATGGATTAAATTTATCAGATTCGGCAGGATTTGTTAGTAGACTGTATGAAATTCCTGTAGAATCAAAAACTTGTAATCCTTCTCTTGCTTGGTGTGTTTCTAGTCTATCTGGAGAAATTGTGTAATAATATACATCAAGATTTCCATTTCTTACTTCTTCAAGTGCTGTATTTTCATCTAAATATTGGATAAATTTGATTGAATCAAAATATGTATTTTTTTCTGCAAAAGAATTACTTTGCAAAACTGTAATCATTGTTAAAGCTAGTATGACTACTAGCAATTTTTTCATAATGTTAATTTTAGATGCTTGTAATAAAACCTACCCCCATTGAAATTACATTCCAAAGTCTTCTTTCAACAAAACTCAAATTAATTCATGAAGGAGAAAATGAAAATTAATCAACCTCTACTGTTATGTTGATGTCTCCTAAAACCTAAATTCTGTATTGGAATCAAAAATCCATATGAAAGTTAATCAAAACATGATTGTAGGATTACACGCAATAATTCCTGGTGGGGTTTCAGTTGATGATTTTTCTGCAGTGACTAAAATCCATCCAAATGAATCTCAAATAATTTTAGATGAATTTGTGAAAAATGATATTGGTTTAAAAAAAGATAATTTTTATTATTTCGAAGTATCAGATAAACTAAAAATTGCAGTTGCTTTACTTGAAAAAGGATTTCCAATTGATGATATTTCGATTGCTCTTGATTGGAGAGACTTTGAAGGATTAACTGCTGAAATTTTATCTTCAAAAGATTTTGCTGTGATAAAAAATATGATGTTGACAAAACCTAGAATGGAAATCGATGTAGTTGGAATTAAACTTGGAATTGCAATCTTGATTGATTGTAAACATTGGAAACGATACAGTACGTCTTCGTTAACTAGTGCCGTAAAAAAACAGATTGAAAGAACAAAAAAATATGTTGAAAAAACTCAAGGTTCAACTGCCGTACCTGTAATTGTTACATTATACCAAGACAAGGTTAATTTTATTGAAAATGTTCCTATAGTTCCTATCTTTCAATTCTCTTCATTTATTGATGAATTTTATGGTAATATTGATCAAATGAAAACTATAGGAAAAGACTAGAAACAAACAACAACACACACCCAATAACAAAAACTTTGGTAATTTTCAGGGATTTATCGAGTGCTTTTGAATAATCCTCATAGATTCCTTTTCCCATAACTTTGACTTTGGTCTCATTTTCTAAAATTTCAAATTTTGCAGATATTGTAGTTGTTTCTGATTTTTTTGCAATTTCTAAAAACCATTTTGATAGTTTATCTGAATTTGTAATTAATCCTAATTGATAGTACCCATTTCTATTTCTAGCTTTAACTGCTGCATAATGTGTATCTGACGTACAAATTTCTAATAATTGATAGCCTTCTTTTGAAAAATTACTAATTATTTTTTCTCTGATCTCATTTTCCATATTGTTCGCATCAGCCCATCCTAGAAAATATTTTTTTTCATTTATTTTCAGACAAACTATTCCTAATCCCCCCATTCCTAAATCTTCAGTCCATACATCCATGTCATCAGAATTTGCATACCCAAATTCAATTGGAAAACTATCTTTTGTAATTAGAGTATCGAGACAGGATTTTGCAGCTTTTAGCATATCCTCCCCATCTTCTTTAGAAATTTCCTCCCCCATTGCATTGTGGCAATCAACTATCATCATTTTAGAATAATTTCTATTTTTTCCATATTGATCAATTTCTGTTTTCATATAATTTGGAATATCTTCCATCCCGTGTGGGGATAATGATAAAAACAATAATGGATTATTCCCAAACAAAAAACCTGTAACTCTAGCTTTGTTTATTTGAACAATAACTGGCTCTGTGCATTTTAACCCCTCTTCTTTGACTTTGCTGTTTTCTAAATTTTTTAAATAATTTTCAACTTCATTTCTTGAAGGAAGATTTAGTGCATGGTCTGAAATACTGTGCATGACCATTGCTGATGAAGATAAATTTTTGTAAATCAAATATGGTATGTTGCTTCCTCCTACTGGATGATAAGGTCCTGGGTGAATTTCTGGTAGCACCATTCTAAATTCTGTTTCTCCATTGGATGATGATAATCTTAATTGTGATGTTGTTACGTTTGTTTCACTAGAACGCTCCTCCATGAGTTGTTCTGCATCCTCAAAATCATTTCCTTGAGATGCTAAATATGCTTGAATAGTTTTATGAGTACTCTCCATTCCAGGTCTTCCTGCTCTATCTGTAACTAGTGACCATGTACATGCAATAATTAAAAATGATATTCCATACCCTAATGCCATAGGATCTGTAAGCATTGAAAACCACATATCTTGTGGAATTAATACAAAAAACATTACTAATGGCTGAATGAAACATATGGCTATTGCTTTTTTGAGACTTGCACCTAGAGTTGTAGTGTAAATCCCTATTCGAAAACTAGCAAAAAGAAACATTCCAAAAGTGATGAAAAATACTGATGTTTCTTTTGATAACACAACACTTGCAAGTAATCCCATTAGGAGTGTTACTACCCATAACATATTTCCAAAAAGAGATGAGTGTAATGATTTTGAATATTCTTTTTTCTTTGAGAACTTTTTGTCTAATACTTGTAAAACAACTAAAACTCCAATTACTGCTGGTATTCTAATCAGCATTTCATTAATTGATAAATTATTCAGATAACCCAAATATGTTGAAAGTACAATTACTAATGCCACTGCTAATGAACCTACTAGAGAAAAATAATGTGAACTCGGATTAACTAGTGTAAGGGAAAACCTATTGTGTATGTTTGAAACATCATCTGAATCTTCCATGGTTTGTTCACGGAGCTAAAAATATATCAATTGCCCATGAAAATACAATTAAGCTAATTGGAACTGATATCACTATTCTTGGATCAATTTTGAATCCTTTTGTTTCATCTTCAAAGAACCTCATTAATCCCCCACTTGATGCTGGAAGTGGTGCTGCTTTCTTACTACTCATAATTCGACATCACAGATTTTAACATAAAAACTTTATTGTTTATCTTGGACTTTTTCTATTGTTTCCAAGACCAAATTGATTGATTTTAGAATTTTTTGCTGTTTTTCATGATCATTTTCCTGCTCTAGTTCAATAACTAGATCTTTCATTTTTTTATCCAATGTTTCTTCTAATGGTGATTTTTTTGATTGTTGTATCTTTTCTTTTGGAACTTGTTTTTTTTCAGGTTCCCTGCCACAACTGATGCATAATGCATGTCCGTCTTTCATTACTCTAACACCTTTACAATATGGGCAAGGATCACTGAGTAATGTTGCACCATTTAGTAACATTTCAGCAGCTTTTTTTGTATGATCATTTGTCACAATATTTCTTTGATTTTCTATCTAAAAAATCTCCTTATTTTTAATAGAGATTTGGTATCCAAACAAGGCTTAATAGTGCGTGTAAATGAAATCATTTCGAACGTATGGCAGTAATTTGTAATACTTGTGGTCTTCCAGAAGACTTGTGTGCTTGTGGTGAACTTGCCAAAGACAGTACTAAAATTATTATTCGATTAGAAACAAGACGATTTAAGAAAAAAGGTACAATGATTGAGGGACTTGATCCTAAATTAAATAATTTAGAAACTGTTGCAAAAGATCTCAAAAATAAATATGCATGTGGAGGAACTGCAAAAGAAGGTTATGTCTTTTTACAAGGTGATCATCGAGATACCATTAAAGACACTTTGATTAATCTGGGTTTTGCAGCAGATACTATAGAACTTCATTAGAACAAATTGCAAAACTCAAATAAAATTTTACAAGCTCTTGGAATTCCATACACTGCATTATTGTCTGTGATTTTTGGATTATTGTTAGTTTCATTTCCAATTGGAATTTTTGTAGTTTTTGAAAGTGATGTTGGTGGTGATATCAATTTTGATTATCCTTTAACTCATTTGGAATTATTCTATGGTACTGAATTGTATCTGATGCCTACGGATATTTCAATTGGTGATGCCTTTGTTGTTTTATGGACATTTTATGCAATTCTTTTTACTATATCTGCAATCGGACCTAAACATGGTTTTTTCAAATCACTTTCATCTGTCATCTCTTTTGGAAAATCTGAATACCAATCAAATTACATGGTTGGAATTACAAAGTGGCTTTCAATTCTAATTTTAATTTCTGTATTGATTAATTTCATTCAAGAAGGGTTTGGTATTGAAACTATTCCTCCTCTGGATGATAATGATTTAATCCAATTTTTTTATGTTAGTCTTGCCCCATTAATTGAAGAATTTGGATTTCGTTTACTTTTGATTGGAATTCCTCTTTTTGCACTATATTCTAGTAAATCCTCGCCAAAATATTTTCTTAGATGTTTATGGCGACCGGCAAATTTGGATATTTTTGATTCAAAAAAAGCAATTCTTTTGATTGTTTTTGTTGGGGTTCTTTTTGGATTTGCACATATTGCTTTTGGTGATTCTTGGAGTGAGGGAAAGTTTGCTCAAGCCTCTGCTGGTGGTATCATTTTAGGTTGGGTCTATTTACGATATGGTTTTGTTGCATCACTTTTGGTTCATTGGGCAACAAATTATTTTGTATTTTCTTATGCCACATTTATCTCTCAAATTAATTTCATCTCCATTGAAGATGCATTTTCGCATTCCTTGATGTCTACTTTGGAACTTTTGTTATTGTTATCTGGAATTTTTTCAGTTGCCTTTTTAATATTAGGTAAAATATTTTCAAGACAAAAATCTAATTTAGAGATCTAAAACTATTGTCACTTTTCCACCTCTAGGATATCTATCTTTTAGTTATTCATTCCCCCCTATTTTGATATAAGAATTACTCATTTTCCATGATCAAAGAATAACTCCACATTGGTATAATGAAATTTAACTAAAACTATTTTGATGTTTTTAACTTTATATTTTTTGGATTTAATACAAATCAAAATACGTTGAAACAGAAATCCCAAATTAGGGATTTTCCCAATTTATTTATATTCAAAAAATAATATGATATGAACATGACGAAATTATTTTTTCATACACATTCTTTTAATCCTCAAAATCTAAATAAAATTAATAATATTAAAATTGAATTACTAAATTTTTTAAAAATTACAAACTCAATAGGATAAAATAACATATGAAAATTTTTACAATTTTAAAAAATATGCCTAGATGAAGAATTTGAAAAATAATAATATTTTTAAAATTAAAAAATTACAAGAATTAATTAAAATTCAACAATTTAATGATGATTTACAAAATGATGAAAATTGGATTAGAATTAAAGATACTTCAATAATAAAAATCATTACCGCTGCATATCTAGATCCTTACAAACGTCAATTGTTGATAAATATTAAGAAACCTGTAACTCCTGAAGATTTATTTAAGAAATGTAATATGTCCTCTTCTACCGGATATAAAAAATTCAGAGAGCTTGTAAATGAAGGATTTGTTCTTCCTGTAGGGATAAAAGAACAAAAAAAACTAATCACATTATATGATTTGGCATTTTCTAAAGTTACCTTTTCTTTTGAACCAGAAAATGTTTTTGTTGATATTATAGAAAAAATTCATAAAATACAACCTTTTGAGAAAGAACCACTGAAGTTTATTCAAGCAATAAAAAATAAACATACGCTGTTATTTTATGATTCAATAGAATATGCCCGGAAAATTCAATGGGCATTTTTGAAAAAAGGCCTTGAAAACAATGAAATATGTTATTTTTTCACAGAAAATCCTTCAGATATTAGACAGGAATTTCATCTTGCAGAAATTAATTTTGAAGAATTTCTTCTTAAAAATCAACTTAAAATCTTGGGGATTTCTGACGCCGTAAAATTTTTCAAAAAATCTAGTACCTATAAACCAAATCTGAAAAATGGTGTTAGAATAGTGGGAGATAAAGTTCTTTTCTCAAGTAAAAATGATGATTTTGAGAAAGGATGTACGTTTGAAAAGTACATTCATGAATTATTTCCACATTTTAATGGTAGTATTCTTTGTTCATATCACGTAGATTCTATCTGTGATGAAAATAGGAAAAAAATTATAAATTTCCTTTGGTCTCATCACCATTCAGTCATGTTTGCCCCTAAACATGATACTGGAATAAGTTTTCATTTGTAAAAATAAAAAATATTCTAAAAATAAAATCCCTATTATCTGGATGTAGACTTATTCTCTGATTGTGTAAAATAAAAAATGATTATAACTAAATCATATTATGGCATTTACAAATGAGTAGATCGAAAGTCCCTTATGATTCAATTTCAATTGAACGACAAGTAGATTTGATTATTGAATCATTAAATCAATTTCAAAATATTTCTAATAATAAAATTCAAAAAAATTTGATTGAAAATATAAAAAAAGAGTTTATAGAATTTGTACAGTATCGTAATTCAGAAAATGACTAAATTCATTTCAAAGTTAGATATTCATATTATTACTAGAATAATGCTTTGTTTGTATGACCATGGAGGTATAAAAAAAACAAATATTGCTAGAAAGACAAACATGGCATATGATAATTGTAAATCTTATCTTGACATACTTGAATTAATTGAACTAATAAAAAAAGAAAAAATTGATAATGATTTTGAAATAATTTCCTTAACCCAAACTGGAATTCGATTTTGTAAAAAACAATTGCCTGATAAATTTAAAATTAAAGAAAAAATACCTCAACTAAAATAATTACTTAAAAATATTGCTCACTCTACCAAGAGTCTTGGTTGAATGAGCATTCATTATAACATAATTTCTAGATTGAAACTAACAATGACATCAATAATGAAAATTACATCTTTTGCAGTTGTAATGGCATTTGCATTGAGTATCGGAATTTCTGGAATGCCAGAAGCTGATGCCAAAGCAGTTGACGAAAAATTAGTCAAATTTGCCAAACAATATGAAAAAGTGCAAGAAAAAATAGAAAAAGCCACAGGTGATAAAAAAGATAGATTGGAACAAGAAAGTAATGATCTACTTAACTTTTTGAATCGTCAAGGCTTGGCTACTGAAGAACAATGGAATGAAGACCCAACATATTGGATTGAACTAAGAATGGATGTTGTCGAAAGAGAAAATGCATCTAAGAAAAGTTCTACAGATGTAAGTCAAATTGTATATTCAGGAAATAGTCAAATTACTCCAATGTGTGGATGTTCTGATGCTTTAGAATTAAGTGCAGGATATGCAGTATACTTTGTGAGTGTTTGGTGGCCAAATACGGTTAGTACCGCAACCATAATTCCAGAGAATCAACAAGGGTATTCTGAAATTGAATTTAATGACTGGAACAATGATTATGTGAAACCATATCAATACACGCAATCAAAGTCCGCAGTCAAAGAAATTACCTATAACTGGGAATACGTAGCACATGATCATCTTAACGATGAGATGGCTACAGATGATAACGATGGTGAATGGCATTACTATGCATTGTTAGTCTCAACATACGAAGAAACAATGGGTCAGCTAACTGATGTGCCAAACGGTAGTGAATTTAGATTCGACGTAGAAGTCACAGACATATCTTCTCCTTAGATATGTTTCCACTTTTTTCTTTTTTTTAAATATTGGTAATTTTGTGAGAAATTATGACAGATCCTGAAGCACCACTTTATGGTTACAATGATCAATACTTTAGATTAAATTCAAAATACACCAAAGAAGAATTATTTGAACTTCAATCTGAGATTCTTAAAATAATTAAAAAGGGCTCTCTAGATATTCAAAAAGAAATAAATTCAAAAATGGATGAAAAAATTATTCGACATACGTTAATGAATTGTTATCGTAAAGGTTTAGTAAAAAAAGAATTTTTTGTTAATAAATCCGATGGAAAGATAGAAACAACACGTAGGTTTTTTACACAATAAAAAGTTAAATCAAAAGTATTTTGATTGATTATAACCTGTGTGCTAGTTTGAATTTAAAATCTCTCTAATCTTTTCTGCAATTTGCGGTTTATCTTTTTGCTCTAGTAAAAATTCTAAATCTTCTTTGTTATCCACATCCCACATGATTCTTTTTACAAAAACCATTGCAACATTTAGTGTGTGTTCTTTTGCAGTATTCATGTGAATTTTGTAACTATCCTCATCATAATGGGTTTTCATCAAATCTATGGGCATTCTTACTAGTGCGTTTGTCCCATCAAATCTTCTGGATGGTACAATTATGGCAAAATTTGGTGGAGAGATATAGTTTAGCATAAAATCAATATCTTGAGTTTTGATGTATGGTATGTCTTGTGGAAAAACAATTGATGCATCAAATCCATTTTCTAAAAGATATTTGTCTGCAAGTGCAACTGCGCTGTTGACACTTTCCTCTTTTTCATCTCTTATGATTATAGAATTAAATTTTTTTCCAATTTCAATTGCTTTTGGTTCTTTTGTAACTATGATTGTTTTTTCAATTTGAGGGGATATGGAAATTGTATGTAAAATCTCTTCAAGCATAATTTTACATAATTCTTCTATTTTTTGTGGAGTAAAACCTAGACGTGTTTTTGCTTTAGAGAAAGTCTTTACAGGAATAATTGCTGCTATTTTCAAATTACACGTGAACTTGTTTTAAGATAAAATTGGCTAGTGCGTCTTCTGCTAATTTATTTTTCATAGTAATTTTTGTTTCAAAAACTTTCATATCCAAACTCTGAATTTTCTTTACTAGTGCTTTATCTTTAGTATCTACAATTATGTTAGAACAAACATCTGAATACATTTTTGCTAATCCATATGCGTTTGATTCTATTCCTGCGGCTTGCATGTATTTTGCTGCTGGACCACTAATTGCATTATCTCCAATTAATGGACTAATTGCTACCACCTTTCTTTTTATTTTTGATAATTCTTTTCTAATTCCTTTAATCTGAAGCATAGGTCCAATTGATGTTAATGGATTTCCTGGTGCTAAAATAACCATCTCTGCATCATGAATTGCATTAATTGCTTCAGGATTTGGACGGGCTTTATCTGAACCAATGTATTGAATTCCTTCAACTGGATCCATCCCTCTATGTTTTACCCAATATTCTTGCAAGTGTAATTCTCCTTTGTTTGTAGTAATTCTTGTTTCAATGGTGTTATCTGTAACTGGAATAACATTTGCACTAACTGCAAATTTCTCACACATCCATTTTGTAATGTCACTTAGATTTTTTCCATTTTTTAACATGTTTGTTCTAATTAGATTAGTTGCAGCATCTCTATCTCCTATTCTAAACCATGTTTCTTCTCCAAATACTTCCATTTGACGTAAAAAGTTGAATGTATCTTTTTTAATGCCCCAACCTTTTTCTTGGTCTAGTAAATCTGCTAATCCATAAACAATTGTATCAATATCTGGACATACATAGAGTCCATACATCCAATAATTATCCCCTACATTACTAATCACATTAACTTTAGAATCTTGAGATACAAACCCTCTAACTATCTTCACTGAACCGGTTCCTCCTGCTAAAACTGTAATCATATCATAATCCTCTAGAATTACAAAGTATCCATACGTTACTCCATATTACTTTTTCAAAATAATATCAAACCAAACATTTCGGATACGTTTATTACTGAAAAATGATGATTTTTATCGTGTCTAGATCTATGATTTTGACAATTATGATTGCTAGTGTTGTAATCCTTGGTACTAGTACTTCTTCAGTTTGGGCAGCACAACTAGATGCCAAAGTTAATCCTAATTCTGATGAATCTCCTTTTAAAATGAATTATCAAAAAACTGTCTTTATTGAATATCAAAACGGTGGTAATCTTTTTGATATATTACGTGGACAGGAATGGTCACTAGAAGGTTTTGCTGACTCCTCTGATCCTGGAGTTCAAAAACTTATCGAAGAATTAAACAAAACAATTGCTGATGATGGAAGTCAAGCTAGGATTTCTGATTTGAACGTGGCATATGATTTTTCTCTTAAAGGACGAAATATCAACACATCAGTTGATTATAGAGTAATTATTGAAGGCACTATTACTGATTATGTTATTACAGATGATGGTCAACGAACTCTCGTTGATTTGGGATGGAGAGGTATGTCTACTGATGAAGAGATTGTCATTGATGGTATTGAAATTAACATTCCGATGAATATTATTAAATCTCAAGAACCTGAAGCATATACTTTCTTTGCAGGTACTGAAGTTGAAGATGTTCTAAATCGACCTTTGATTAATGCAGACTTTATTTTAGAACAACCAATGACTAATTGGCACTTTTTGTTTGATCCTACTGGAATCACTTCTGATGCTGGAACATTTGGATTAGATGAATCAATCTCTGGATTTGTAATATCTAGTTGGACCATGGGTGAAAGTAGTCTAAGGGAAGGAAGACAAGTTGAAAGAGTTTTTGAAGCAGAAATAATGTCTGATCAAACATACGTAGTTCGAAGTGTACAATCATCTGATCAAGCAAATCTTGCAGCAATTGGATTTGGTGCATTAGACACTTTGGATGGTGTTGAAATTGCAGGTATTACTCCAACATCCCCAGAAGGATATGCAACAACTTCAACTGGTGAATTTCCAGTAATGATTGTTTATGGTATGGCAGGAATGGCTGCACTTGGTGGTATTGGATTTTTCATTTTCAGTAATCGTTCACTCAAAAATGTTAAAGCAGAACAAACAGGAATTGATCCTGGTAGATTAGTAGGTTCACAAACTAGTGCATCATCAGGTGGTTATCAAACCAATAGGGGTGAAGCACAATTAAAAGATGATACTAGTTATCAGCAAACCCGAAGTGTTTATGAGGAGTCACAACAACAAAGTCCTCCACCACCACAAGCAGCAACCCCTTCAGCAGAAGAAGATGCAGCATGTGGATGTGCAGCATCCGTTGATATGGGTTCTGTGTGTGATTGTGAAATGCAGGGTGCATGTCTTTGTGATGGAACCTGTAGATGTGGTGCAGATATTTGTAAAGAACAAGTCAAATCAATGAGTTAAATTTTAAAAATATTTTAAAAAATAATAATGTGTGCTGGGAGTAACCCTCCTTCTGTTTTCACGATATTTCGCTTTGCAGCCTACCTGAACTTGGTACAGGATCCTTGAGTTCTGTTTGGCTTTGCTCCATGTGGGTCGTCTTTTTCATTC
>Ga0233434_1000545_pt1 | contig 41771 bp, 40 predicted proteins | sample SI_122_August201_4_FD_182738 | JGI IMG/M metagenome (GOLD analysis project Ga0233434, IMG submission 182738) | Seawater microbial communities from Saanich Inlet, British Columbia, Canada - SI_122_August2016_120_MG | ecosystem: Environmental > Aquatic > Marine > Inlet | place: Canada: British...
CGTCCGGCAGACCTTCACCAGTGATTCCTTGATGCACAACGGCCTTAATGCCGGGAATTTCAGAGGGAATGGGCAACTTTCCTTCCTGATCGAGAAAAACGATTTTGTCGAAGGGCGATTGTTTGTAACCTTCGATCAGGATGCAATCGCATTGCTCCAGGGCATGGGTGATCGAGCGTTTCTTAAAGGCATTGTCGGCAACGATGGCGAAGTGCCGCGGGTCGTTGATGGTGATGATGCCTGCGCCAGCCTGGGTGGCCCGGGCTGTGTCCTTGCCCTCCCGGTCAACCTCAAAGCGGTGCGAGTCGTGTTTGTAATAGCCGACACGGATGTCTTCCTCGGCGAACCGCTTGATCAGCCGTTCCAGCAAGGTGGTCTTGCCCACCCCGGAGAATCCGGCAAAGCAGAGAAAAGGGGTTTTGAATTGTTCCCAGTAAACGTCCATAAACAGGATTTGTCCCAATACAAGAGTACCGAACCGGAATGCCCGGTCCGGCATTTATAAGTACTTAAAAAATAGTGAATTAGCCTATTATTTCGCAGACAGGGTGGCCTGTCAACCCCTATTCTGCTAGGCGCAGGGCCAGTGTGCCATCACCTTTTCAGGCAAGCAAAGGGTTTTCTCGGCACAATCAAGCCCTTGCTGATAGACAACGCGGGTGAGTTGTTTTCGCCAGAATTTGGGGCTTGTGATAACCTTTCTATTGCCGTTAAGAAAAGGCGGTTTTTCATAATTTACTGTTTTGTAAGGAAGGGTAGTAATGCAAAGGATTAAGCTAATTTTTTTGTCTTTCAGCCGAGACAACTCTTTGTTCGCCAGCAAAAGTAACGGCACATGGGCCCCACGCCTAGTGGGGCTGTTGTTTTTTATTCTCTGTGGTAGTCCGGTATATGCCCTGGAGGCGGAGATCACCACCGCTCCCCATGTCCCGCCGTTCATCAGCCGTATCATGCCGGAAACGGTGGTGGTCAAGTTTGAGGCCAAAGAATTTGTCGGAGCCCTGGCTGATGGACAGCAATACAAGTTTTGGAGCTTTAATGGGACCGTACCGGGGCCCATGATAAGGGTACGTTTGGGAGATACGGTAGAGTTTCACCTGGCCAATCATGCCGGCAGCCAGTTTCCCCACAATATCGATATCCATGCGGTGAATGGTCCGGGAGGTGGCGCAGCGGCGAGCCTGGTCGCACCGGGCGAGGAGAAAATTTTCCGCTTCAAAACATTGCACCCCGGTTTGTTTGTCTATCATTGTGCGTCTCCGATACCGAGCATTCCTGCGCATATCGCCAATGGAATGTATGGATTGATTCTGGTGGAACCCAAACACGGTTTTCCCCGTGTTGATCATGAGTTTTATGTTTTTGAGAGCGAGTTTTATACCCAGAACTCGGAGACGGAAGATTTATCAAAACCGAAAATAAAACCCGTAACAATCGGGAAGGTGGAAGAAAAAATTGAACCGAGCTCAGAGGAAAAGAAAGCGGACACTTCCATCGTAGAAGAGAGCACAATGGAGACTGACGAAAAAGAAGGTTTTCTGGATTCTCTCGCGAATACATTCTTCGGTAATTCCCCTCCCGAGCAGGATAAAAACAATGCTCAGGAAGAGCCCCCATCTTCCGATGAACCGGTGGACTCTATGGAAAGCCAAGTCTCAATGGAGACAGGATCCGATGAATCCGTGGATTCTCCCAAACCTGAAAAAAAATATGTTCTGGAACTGTCCCTGGAAAAAGGTTTGCGAGAGCAAGCGGACTACGTCGTGTTCAACGGCAGGCAGGGAGCCCTGCTGGGGAAAAACGCACTGCGGGTTAAAGTGGGTGAAAAGGTACGTATCTTTTTTGGCAATATCGGTCCCAACGGAATTTCTTCGTTTCACATTATTGGAGAGATTTTTGATCAGGTCCATCTTGAGGGGGCGGTCAATGGCATCGTCAACAGGAATGTTCAAACAACATTGGTTCCTTCAGCCGGGGCCACGATTGTGGAGTTCATCATTGATGTTCCAGGGGACTACTTGCTGGTGGATCACAGCATCTTCCGAATAGATAAGGGGGCCATCGGCCTCATCTCCGCAACTGGTGATGACAAGCCTGAGATTTTTGAGTCCGTCAAATAAGCCCTTCATTTTTGCTCGGCAATTTTCTCCGCTGAGTGGATGTGGAAAGTGGCTTTTTGTTTTTCCCCCATCTCCTCATAGATTTTTTCCAGAAAATGATGCGCCTGCTTGAGCTTGGGATTTAAGGCCAGGGCTTGTTCAAACGCTGTGATGGCTTTTAAATTTTTCCCGGTGCGTTGATGAATGATTCCCAAACCATAATGCGGCAGGGGTAGTTTTTCATCGAGATTGATAGCCCGTTCGAAGGCCTTTTGTGCCTCCTTAAGGTGCCCCTGCTGGCCAAGGATATTTCCCAGGTTATAATGTGCTTCCACCAATTCCGGGTTCAGGGCGATGGTTTTTCTAAAGTGGGGGGCGGCTTCCTCCAGGTTTCCTGTACGGTATAAAACGTTAGCGAGGTTTAAATAGTTTTCAGGGGAATCCGAATCCAGCTCCAGAGCCCGCTTGTAATAGGCCTGGGCTTCGTTGAGGTTTCCCAACTCTTCCAGGATATTTCCCAACGTGATTATTCCCGGAGCGTAGTCCGGTTTTACGATGATGCATTTACGGGCAAAGTGCAGGGCCTCTTCCAGGTTTCCCTGCTCGGCCAGTACGCTGGCCAGGCTGTTATAGCTTTGGTAATAGGCAGGGTCGAGTTCCAAGGATCTTTTGAGTTTGGAAACGGCAAGGTCGAACTTCCCCCTTTTGTGGTAAGACCTTCCAAGATTGTGGTGCACTTCGTGAAAATTCGGGTTGAGGGCCAATGCTTTCTGATAATGATCAAATGCTTCCTGGAATTTCTTCTGGTCCTCCAGTTCCTTTCCCAGGTTGTTGTGAGCTATCCCCGAGCCGGGATTTTTTGACAATGTGTCTCGCCAAAGCACCTCTCTGTTTTCATAAATATGTGTTTGCTTCCAGGTCAAAAGGCCCAGTACAAGCAGGAGCACTGCGCAAAAGGCAGGCAAGAAATAAGGCGGGATTTTGATTGCCGGGCCGGAAGACCCGGATGTTGCAAAGACAGTCAACGAAGCTGAAAACAGGGCGATGGGTCCAATACATGCGAGATATTGAAAATGGTCGGCGGCGAAGGAATATCGCATGGGGTAGACACTGAAAAAACCCAGCGCCGGGAACAGGGTTCCGGCGAAAAACAGAATGGCGACCAGTGGGGATCTGCCGACTTTGCCGCGGAACCACCATAAGCCGGCGATCAAGGCCAGAAAGGCGAGAGAAGGCAAATAATTGTCGGTCACCGTTGAGTCTATGGGCCATTTGGGATATGAAAAGATCAGGTTCAGGGGATAAATCAATTTATAGAGGTAGAACCATAGAGCCTTGCCTGCGATGATGAACCGTTCCGCGAAAGAAAAATCCCAATCGGGTCCCACGGCTTTAACGGTATTTTTTTCGGTGGCCAGGGTTATGCGGGCCAGGGTGAGTCCCAACAGCAGGAAGGGCGTGACCGAAAGAATGTCTTTGAGTTTTATGGCGTTCTTTTTCCACCAGATGATAAGCAGGATGACGGCGGGCAGGGTGACGGTGACGGTTTTGCTGAACAAAGCCAGCAGGAACAGGGTGAGCGACAGGATATAAAATAACTTTTTATTTTGCGGGGCTTTTTTCTTTGGGGGTGATGGCAGATCCTCTATTTGTAAAAACTTCAAATAGAAGGTCAGTGATGCCAAATAAAATAAACCAGAGAGCACGTTTTTACGTTCGGTAACCCAGGCAACGGATTCCACATTCACGGGATGCATTAAAAAAATCAGGGCGGCGAGTGCCGCGCCGGGAACCGCAAGCAGGATAAGAAGCCGCCACAACAGCAGGGCGGAAGAGGCATGCAATATCATGTTAACGATGTGATACCCGGCAGTATCTTCACCCCATAACTGGTATTCCAGCCAGAAACTTGTGAACACCATGGGGTAATATTGCGGCGTAGCCCCAGGTTTGAGCCAGATATTTTTTAATCCTTCCCCGCTTCTCAGTTGTTCGTTTTCGCTGACATAGGAATCGTCATCCCAGATGAAATCCCCTTCAATTGCGGGATAATAGATAAGAAAGGTCAGTGAAAAAAACAGGAAAATAGCGGGATAAATTTTGAGGGTCTTCATCAGCAGTTTGTCAGAGGCCAATATTTGTTCCGGGGATTATAGAGGAATGCGGAGGAGGATGGAAAATTTTCCAGCCGCTTTCCGGCTAGCTCAGGTTTTGTGCTAAAGCGATGCGATCAGTCCGCGAATTTCCTTTTCCTCAGAGGGCAGAATGGAGGTATTACCGAACCGGTGCATTTCGTAAAATTCAGTGATACGGCGTATCGGATCGCGCTTGTCATCCGGCAGAGTGGATTCTAAAAACTCCTGCGCGGTCCATGACGACTTTTTTACCAGTCCCGATTTTTTCAATTGCCTCAGCATGTCCTGATAAAGAATGACACAGAGAGGCTGGTGTGGAGAGAAGCTGCGGCGCTTGCGGACGAGGAAAAATAGTGCTACCAGAATCAGAATAATCGGGCTGAATTTTTGCATCCCTTCAACCAGTGTTTGCCAGTTCAGGGAACCCAGACCCTTGAATTTTTGCAGAAGGTCACGGCCTCCTGTTCTGAAAAATTGTACGACCTGTACCTGGTCGTGTACGGAATAGCGCACGATGTACCTCTGCCAGCTCATTCTGAGGAAGTCCAGGGATTTTGCCAGTGGGTGGAGAGGACTCGTTGTAACGAGAGTGGGGTCCGGAGGAGTCGGGTCATACACTGTCCAGCCTTTTCCCGGCATAAAAGCTTCGACCCAGGAATGGGCATGTTGCTGGCGGATGATCAGGTAGTTTCCCCATTCGTTCCACTCAACCCCGACAAAACCGTTGACGAGGCGGGCGGGAACCCCGGTCGACCGTAGCAGGATCACCATGGCGGAAGCAAAATATTCACAATGACCGGCTTTTCTTTCAAATAAAAAATGTTCCAGCGCGGTTTTGTCTGGGTCATTCTCCATTTCCAGCGTGTACCTGAAATCCGCGAAGTGGCGCAAAATATTTTGTGCCCGATCCCTGTCAGTGTGGGCACCCTGGGTCAAGCGGTCAGCCAGGTCATGGGTTTTGGGACTGACACTGGGAAGCTGGAGAAACCGGTTGGGAAACAGTAAGGGCTCGCTATGGGGCATATCGAGGCTGTAACTGATATCGGGATCTGAGATTTCCGAAATCAACGTATACTTTCTCGGACCCGAACGGGACCCGCTGGTTTTAAATTCGAAATTTTTATCCATTTGCACATGGATGAAATTGCCATCTATAAACAGCGGCACTCCGTGAGTAAACAAATAAGGGGCATCGAACGATCCCATATATACATTTTGCCGCACGACCTCTTTTGGGTTGGACACTTTGAAAAGGCTGAGTCCTATTCCGGGTCGGTTGCGGGTTTCAAATTCCGTGGCCAGAGTGGAGGTCCAGGTCTTGCCGTTGAAATGATCCAGCACCACTCCTCTCCATAAAATTCGGGATTCGGGTTTATAGTTTTTCCCGTTCTGCGTGTATTCCACTCGCATAACCACTGCCGGGTTCTGCTTGATTTTCCCTACATCCCCCAAAGTGACGATGTTGGAAAATCCGGTGACAGGAGAAGAGGGGGTATTCAGGGAGATGAAACCCAGGCCGAATCGGGGAAAAGAAATAAAGATCACGGCGGTCATGGTGAAACTGAGAATAACCAGACCCGTTGTCCAACTCAGCAAGGCAGAGCCCGGGGTCTCGTTTTTTCCTGCGCCTTTGAAATCTACCCCACTTCTCCCGGTTTGTTCCGATATCAGGGTATAAAAAACCAGGCACCAGCTCAGGACCAGGTTGAAAGCGAGAAAGATAACTCCAAAGGCCAGACCTTGTTCGAAAATAGCTCCAATTAGCAGGCAGACGATGGCTATGAGGTAACCGAACAAATAATCATTGAACTCTGCTTTAAAGATAAACCGGGCAAACAAAAGGTAAACCAGAAACCCGGCGACCAATTCCAGCAGGGGCAGGTTGAAGGCAAAATATAAAAAAGGCAGCAGCAAGAAACCCCAGTTAGAGTTGAAAATCCGTGTTGTGGGTTTAAGTGGGATGCGTTCCGATTGTTCCAGGGATAAACAGAGGATCAGGCCAGCGAAGAATATCAGGCCTGTCAGGGGAGAATAAATCTCGCTCAAAACCAGACAGGCCAGGGCCAGTCCGGCCAGAAGATAATTGCAAATGAGGAAAGCAGATTTAAGAGTCATGGCAATTTTTGAGATGTCCTCATGACAATTATTGAGACTTTCCCGGCAACCTGATAGAATGCCGGACTTAAAATTCACCCTGATCGAATCATTTTCCCCGGAGATGTTTTTGAGAAAAACCGGGAAACGGCTTCACATATCTGATTATTATCCTTTTTTCCGGAGGTTGCATGAACTTTTTTGTTAAAGGCATTGCCGCAGGTTTGATGGTGGTCTTGATGACCGGCACTGCTGCGCAATCCAATGAAATTGCAGTAATAGAGACGACACTTGGAAACATTGAGTTGGAGTTTCTGGAAGATAAAGCGCCGGGGCATACAAAAAACTTTAAAGACCTCGCCAATAAGGGTTATTACGATGGCACCACGTTCCATAGGGTGATTCCCGGTTTTATGATTCAAGGTGGGGACTCCAACTCCAAGAGCAAGGACCGTTCTATGCACGGAATGGGAGGTCCCGGTTACAGCATCAAGGCAGAGTTCAGCGACACTCCACATGACCGGGGAATACTGTCTATGGCACGGTCATCGGACCCCAACAGTGCTGGTTCCCAGTTTTTCATCGTTGTTAAAGATTCGCATTTTCTGGACAATCAGTACACTGCTTTTGGCAAGGTGATTACGGGAATGGATGTTGTCGATAAAATCGTCAATACTCCGCGTGACCGCCGGGATAACCCTAATGAAAGGGTGGAAATGAAGTCTGTTAAAATTGTTAACCGCTAAGTTGTTCTTCAGGCGGGTTTTGTGATGTTTCCTTATTAAATCGGCGGATGCTGTTCTTTTATAGTTCTTGATAATGCTTCCGCTTAAAAACGATAACAGGGGTGAGGTTGGTTTCTTCCATTTTCTGAAGATGCTGCTCCTACCCATTTTTCATAGGTGTATAGATGGCCAGCAATGAAATTGCAGTAATAGAGACGACACTTGGAAACATTGAGTTGGAGTTTCTGGAAGATAAAGCACCGGGGCATACCAAAAACTTTAAAGACCTCGCTAATGATGGCTATTACGATGGCACTACGTTCCATAGGGTGATTCCCGGTTTTATGATTCAAGGTGGGGACTCCAACTCCAAGAGCGAGGACCGCTCTATGCATGGAACAGGTGGGCCAGGCTACAGCATCAAGGCGGAGTTCAACGACACGCCGCATGACCGGGGAATTTTGTCCATGGCGCGGTCGCAGGACCCTGACAGTGCCGGTTCCCAGTTTTTCATTGTTGTTAAAGACTCGCATTTTCTGGACAATCAGTACACTGCTTTCGGCAAGGTGGTTACGGGAATGGACGTTGTCGACAAGATCGTCAATGTACCGCGTGATCCCAAGGACAATCCCGATGAAAGAGTGGAAATGAAGTCTGTTAAAATTGTTAACCGTTGAGGAAAATTTTTTCTTGAGAGCAGGATAAATATGGAAGACGAATTTAAAATCGATGTTTATAAAATCATGGGTACCTCGACTCCGGCGGGAAGAGAGTCGGAGGACGGGGAGCCTGCCGGGGATACGATCAAAAACCTTATTCTTGAGAACTGGGACAAGTACGAAAAACTTGCGATCTATTTTGAGGGTGTGGTTCAGATGACCCGGCCTTTTGTGGATGAAGCGTTTGCCAAATTGCTTGAAATTCATTCACTGGATGAGTTCAACCAAAAACTGCATTTCCCGGATTCCAACGACCGCATCGTCAAAAGCCTGAATGACGCAATCAAGCTCCGCTTGAAGATCATCAAAACCCAGAAAGAAAGAGAACAGCAAGCCTGACCACCACTCGGCGTGGGGCCAGCGTGCCGTTGCTTTACTTGGCGAGCAATGGTTCATCTCGGCGCAATCAAGCTCTTGCCCAGTACCCTCCTTATCAGGGGGGAATTGGGCAAACCACTTCAAGCCGAGACAACTCTCTGTTCGCCCAAAAAAGCTATTGCTAGTAGGGTCCAGCGTCACGCTGGTGGGGGTTATTTTATAGGGGTTTTTGCTACGGCTTCGATAAACGGGTCAAGAAAAGCGGGAATGCCGCTTGCATCCCGTACTGTGAAAATACGATTGCCGGTGGTCATTGCCTCATCGACCAGGACTGCTTTGGAAATTTCCAACTCTGCTATGGCTTTTTTATTTCCAGGTTCGGTGGTGGTTTCAAGGCTTTGCAGGAGTCCGGCTTTTCCCAAGCAGGGAACGGCGCTTCCGATGCCAGCGACCACCATGTGGGACCGGTGGCGGTCGTTGATCAGGAGCCCCAGCAGTTTATCTTTCCACAGGTAGGACCGGGCTCCATTTCCTCCTATGATGATGACCCCGTGAAAAACCCCTTTGATCTGTCGCACCCCTTTGGCGGCAGAAACATAACTGTCGCCGACAATACCTTCTATAGCATCAACAATCAGGACATCCGGGTTGGCTGTGCCTCCCTTCATTCCAACCGCTTCTTTCAATTTGTTGGAGGCGATTAAAACAGTGGCTCCCTCTGCCTTCATGGATTTTAAAACAGGCTCCAGTTCGGCCTCCATGTAGTAATCTTTGGGAATAACGATCAGTATGTTTTTGCCGAGAAGCCGTTCCATATTGCTTTATCCTTCAAATATAAAAGCCTGATAACCACGCCTCAATGATTAAGGGGGATGGGTATAAGGCTTGAGTTTTTATTTGGATCTCCAAGGTCCGAGTCTAGCATAAAGCGGTACAGGAAGAACTCGTTTTTTACCAGCACGCGTTGCGCGTTCTGGTTTAGAAAATTTTTCAGGATTGCCCTCTCCCCCACGGTAAGAGCGGAACCTTCCCCCAAAACAAATTTGTGGTTGAACAGGATGTGGGTAATACCCATAGACTTCAACCTTTGGATAATTCCTTTCGCATAAACCTCTTCATCGATGATTTTTGTCAGGGTGTGGGCCTCAAAAATAGAATCGCTGAAAAAAGGTTTATTCATGAGAAACCCAAAATTTCTCATATAGACCAATAATATTTTTTCATCTTGCCCGAGAAGGTGATTGGCCGAAAGGTAAACCGAGTATGACTTGATTTGCCGCATCAGATATGGCTCCCTGCTTTCTTTCTGCAAGATATAGGGCAAGGGTTGAACCTGGGCCCAGCTTTTTGCGATCAGGGAAGTGTTAAATATGAGCCCAAGCAGAAGGACTGCGAGCAAAAAGTTTTTCCCCTTTTCCCCGACTCCTCCCGATTGCAACCATTCCTCCAGTCCCTTGATCGACAAAATGGCGAGAAAGGCGAAAGGGATCGCCAGTAAACGGGCTTGCTGGGTTTGCGTAAACCAGAACACTGTGAATATCAAAAACGTGACGACCATGGGCATTGACTGACGCCGAAGGCCAAACAGTGCGGGCAGAAGAAGGAAATAAAGAATGCCAATCTGGCCATCGAATTTTAAGGAATGAGGCTGGCCGAAAAACGTCAGGTTGATCGGTAACAATAAAAAGTCCAGAACCCCGTGCCCCATTCCGTAGGAAGAGTAGTATTGAATCTGTTGCAGAGATCGGGTGATGTCCCAGTTCATACCCTGCTCTCCCCCAAAAATCTGCATGAAAAAAGGGGCGAGAGGGTTTCCGGTGAAAAAGTAGTTCCTTCCCCACCAGGGTAGAATAAAAAGCAGGGCACCCAGCACGAGGATGAAACATTGCCCCAAAGTTTTATTTGGCTGTGTTCTACCTTGCAGGGCAACACCGAGCAAGGCGATTGGCAAGGCGATTATGGCTGTGAGTTTGGTGGCTACAGCCGTTCCCACAAACACGGTCATCAGGTAAAACCAGCCGGTTTGTTTCCGGGTCTGCCAGTTTTCCCAGGCGTAGAAAGACAGGAAGACATAAGCCGCGGCCTGCAGATCAACATAGGCCGAGTAGGCAACGGTGAAAAAAACCGGAGTCGAAAGAAAGACCGCCGGAACCAGAAGTGCGTACGTCCCCTTCTGCCGGTAATTCTGGTGCAGGGCGATAAGAAGCAAGAAGACGATTCCCAATCCTGTCAACTGGGCTAAATGGTCCGTTCCCAATGCCAGAGCAAACAGGTACAGCATTTCCATGTGCTGCGGATAAAATGAATAAACGTTGTTCGGCAGATTGATGATGCCGCCTGCCTCAAGGAATGCTTTGGGCACTGCAAGGTGGTAAACCAGGGCATCCGTACCAAATGCCGGAGCCAATGCGAGACTCAATGCCAGCAGAACAAGAACTGCTAAAATGATTTGGACAGCGGTCTTTAATGGGGATAAAGGAAAAAAAACTGCCAACCCTGCCGTGAATCTCCATTGCTTGTACCCTTTCAAGGAGCCTATTCCGGAAAAAAGCAGGATTGCCAACACCCCCCAGCACGTTAATGCGGAGACCTGACCGGTAAATGCCAAACCGGTGACCATCATCGAAGTGATGACGGAACCTAAAGCTGAGGAAAAGACAAACGCTTCGGCAGGGCCGGAAAACTTCAAGTCCCAGATTTTCCGGGTGAATATCCTCCCGGCATTCAGAAAGCCCAGTATAAACAGAAGAAATAGAACGATATCCATTTGAGGAAATGAATAGAGGGTTTTGATTTAGGTTTTATATATGAGGCAGGTCGCGGACTTTATGTTTCAGGGGCACCCGGCTTTAACGGTAGTCTGGGAAAACAGGGAAAATTCATCCGATGCTTCCTGATAATCATTGAACCAGCAGGCCTCGGGGTTTCTGAAAAAGGCCATGAACCGGGCGTTGTCAGTTTTATCTGCAGCCCGGAGAAATTTGAAGAATATCTGGTCTTCGCTCATTCCCAGTACTTCAATTTTTCCCGATTCATGTGACATGACCAGGCGGGCCCGCTTGGCCAGACCTGAGCAAAGGGTCCGGGACTTTTCAAATATTTCATAGCCACGCTCAATCGGTACAGAATAGGTTTCGTTTCCCAGGGTGGGACGGCACAGAAAGACATAATACGGCGGAACGCCAATATAAGAAAGTTTGGAAAACAATTCCGCAAGTACTTCAGGATCATCATTGACACCCTTCACCAATGGGGTCTGATTTACCAGGGAAACTCCGGACTTCATCAGCAGGTTCAGCCCTTCGATAGCTTCCGGGGTGAGTTCCCTCGGGTGATTGAAATGGGCCATGACGTAGATTTTCTTTTCGTTTGTGCTGTAGGTTTTGAACATTTCCAGCAATGACGGGTCATTCAAAATCCTGAAAGGGTTGAACGCCGGAACCTTGGTGCCAATACGGATAATCTGTACATGGTCGATCTCACGAATCTGCTTGATAATGGGTTCCAGCTTGCTGGTAGACATGACCAGAGGATCGCCCCCGGTCAATAGCACGTTATTGATTGCCTTATTATTTTTGATGTACTCCAGTCCCTCCGAGATGTCTTTGGTCACCTCATCATTTTCGTTCATGAACAGGCGTTTGCGAAAACAGAACCGGCAGTAGGCCGCGCAAACCTCATTGACTAAAAGCAGGGCCGTGGAGGTGTATTTATGTTCCAGCCCACGAACTTTGGTGTACTTTTCTTCGTTGGAGGCATCCAGTTCGCCCCATTCGTTGAGCTCCTGAACATCCGGCATGATGATCCGTCTTATCGGATCATGGGGGTCGTTCCAGTCAATCAGGGACTGGTAGTAATCATTGGTACGGAATACAAATTTATCGTTAACCTTTTGCAGTTCCCGCTTTTCACGCTCTGTCAATTGGGGAATCTGGTCCAGTTTTGTTAAATACTTGGGTTTTCTCTTATCTGGATTGAGGTGTTTAAAAAAAATATTCATCATTCACCTCCAACGGGAATCATTAGTATTGAGCAACCTGTTGATATTGGGTGTGTTCAGCGAACTCAAACACCCCAAATCTCCCCACCCAAAGACAAAAATTCCCCTGGCTTCTCAATATTGAAAAGCGGTAGGAACGCTTATACTTTAGGGGATTGTTCAACAAAAGCCTTTAAAATCAATGGCTTTGTGCGCTGGTCGAGGAGGAAGGCCCCCTCGAAACAGATTGCTTGGCGGCCCCATACCGGGGCACTGTTGCAACAACCGATACTACAGGAATTTTTAAAGCTGCAAACCTGAAAATTCCGATTTAATTGTTAGCTACAGATACGGATCATACGTGATTCGAACTGTGCTATCAAGGAAAATTGCCCCCAGTCGGAGGTGTTTGGCCTCCTGAAAAGAGAAAACTCTTTGATTTTTCAATGGATTATAGGCCTTCTGAGAAATGGGGGGAAATGACTGGCGGTGGCTCTAAAATCCGGGGAAAAAGACGAGTTTTAGATGAATGCTCAGGTCTCACACCTCTTGTTTTTAGCTTGGGAATTTCTGTTGACAGGGTATTGGAATGGATTATAATGCCAGCTCTTTTTTCAAATGCAGATCGTGATGATAGCATTTCGGAGGTTAACGGTTTAAGGCTCTGATTTTTCAAGGGTATTATGGTTTCCTTGGAATAGCGCCTTGAGCTGGATCAGTGAAAATTTGACAGGTTAGACCCGATTTTAAGGTTGGAGTGATAAGTTTAGGTTCAATTTAGTTGAGTTTCGGTACAATTCACTATTAAAGAGGAGATTATTAGATGAAAAAGGTTTTGATACTGAGTGTGATGGTTGTATTCAGCTTGTTTGCAGTCAGCTCTGCGTTTGCAGGCAAATGTCCACAACCGCGGAAAACCAAAGCGGCTCCGGGTGGCATTTCTAAGAAAGATATGACGGGTAAAGCAGATGCCGCAAACGGTAAAGCGATTTACTTGAAGAAAGCCAAGCCGATGGCTTGTAAAATGTGTCATGGTGACAAAGGCGATGGCGCTGGGAAACTGGGTAAAGCCCTGAAACCTGCTCCGCGTGACTTTACCTGTGCGGCTACCATGAAAAAAGTTTCTGCCGGCCAGATGTTCCACATCATCAAAAATGGCTCTAAAGGAACCGGTATGGTTGCTCATAAAAAGACCTTGAAAGACAAAGAAATCTGGGATGTTGTTAAATACATCCGCAGCACCTTTGTAAAATAAGCATAGTTCTTTCAAAAGGGGTGAGCCGCTTTGCGGTTCACCCCTTTTTTTGTGCCTTTTTTCCGGATCGGACATGATAGTAAACCACCCGGAGAATGAGAAAAATCAAGGCCCAACATTAATACCAAATCCATCTTTGTCTGAGTAACCACAAAGCCGCAAGCTGCTTCTGTGGTTACGCTGCGGCCTCCGTCGAGGTTTCGGAGTAGCGTTCGCGGATTTCCAGGATCTCCGGCAAAATCGAGATAAATTTGTCCACCAGGACCGGATCGAAGTGTTTGCTTTTTTCTTGTTTCAGTAATTCGATGGCGTCTTCCACTGTCCACGCTTTCTTGTAGGGGCGCACGGACGTTAGTGCATCGAACACGTCGCAAATAGGAACGATGCGTCCTGCGATGGAAATATCCTCTCCTTTCAATCCATTCGGGTAACCTGTTCCGTCATATTTCTCGTGATGCGTCGCGGCGATCTCTTGTGCCAACTGAATGATTTTCGAATCCCCGCCAGACAGGATGGACACACCGATATCGACATGGGTTTTCATTTTTGTCCATTCTTCGCCTTCGAGTTTTCCAGGTTTGAGCAGGACGTCGTCGCGGATACCGATCTTTCCCACATCGTGCATGGGGCTCGCCTGCAGGATGAGGTCACATTGTTCTTCAGGGAGTTTGACTGCCCTGGCCAGCGCCGCGCTGTAGTTGGACATGCGTATGACGTGCATTCCGGTTTCGTTGTCGCGGTATTCCGCCGCGCGACCGAGCCGCACAACGATTTCCCGCCGCGCTTTTTCCAGTTCGTGGTTGCGTTTTTTAAGCATCTCGATCATCCAGTTGGTGTAGCGTCCCATCACTGAGAATTCATCCTGACTATTGATGGTCACGTGCTGGTCCAGGTTGCCATTGGAGACTGCCTCCATCGAGGCGTTCTGGTTATGGAAGAACTGTTTCAGGTTCCGGCAGAAGGAAACAATGAGGTTGATCATTTCTGCCAGGATGACGGAGCCGACAAACAGCAGTTCTTGTAGAAAGAGGAAGCCTCCTTCGCCGTGATTGTCCTGTTCCAGGTCTATGAACCAGTACAGGTCTTTGAGGAAGATGAGGAACATGATGCCGGTCATGAAGACCAATGAGAACACCGCTACTGCAGTAAGTTTGGCAGTTATAGGGAAGACTACTTTGGCGGATTCTATGTTCCAGTCGACGAGATTGGGACCTTCGGCGATGAGTTTCTGCCGTTCGAGTGCCATATCGCAGGCGGTAAAGAACCCAAGAGTGGTGCATCCGAGGAATACTTTGGCGTTGCTTACGAGATCAGCATAGTTTTCGTAGCTGTTGTACCAGGCCAATGCCGAGGCGCCGAGCAGGAACAGGCCTCCTTCTAACAAGAACTGGCGTTGTGATTGGTTTTTCCAGTCGGCTTTCAGAACGATCCATTTGACCAGAAGCGGTCTTATAAGGAACAGACCCGTGAACACTACAGCTAGCCGGATAGACCAATCCAGTTGACCAATGCTTTCGATGATGGGGCAGACCTTTTCCCCATAAATCGCGAGAACAACGATTGAGAAGATATAGTGTCCCGCTATCCGCATAATAGGCCTCCCTGGTTGTTTTAGATCTGGATTTGAATTCTACAATGAAGGTGATTCAGTTATTATGAATAAGGTTGTCGTAATATTGGCCCGATCCTTACAATGGCGAGCAGACCTCCCAATGTTGTAGTCGGGATAAATTCTTTTTAAATGGGAAATATGGGATAATAAATCCGATTAGAATTATCTCCGGAGTCTTCCTTGATCACCCGCCTATTTGGAATTTCCCAGTTATTGCAAATTTTACTTCTGCTTTGGATTGTTCTGCCGCTACCTTCCCAGGCGCAATCGCTGGGGAGTGCCCAAAATCCTCTGCGAATGATGTTTGTGCCTTCTGGAGATGCGCAAGTGATCCTGAAGGGCGGCAAGGAAGTCGGTGAGCTTTTGCAAAAGGTTACCGGACTGCATTTTAAAACCTCTGTCGCAACCAGTTACGCGGCGGTCATTGAGGCAATGGGTGCCGGGAAGGTGGATATCGGCTGGCTGGCTACCTTCAGCTATGTCCTGGCACATGACAAATATGGGGTAGAGCTTTTATTGGTGGTGCAGAGATTTGGCAGTCCTTTTTACCGGGGCCAAATTATGGTTCGGGCGGATAGCGGCATTAAGGATCTCGCCGGACTGATGGGAAAACGTTTCGCGTTTGTCGATCCGGCTTCCACATCGGGGCATTTGTATCCCAAAACCCTTCTTTTGGCACAAGGGTTTGATCCGGAGCAATTTTTTAAAAAAATCGTTTTTGTCGGGTCGCATAACGCAGTGGTTCTTTCCATATACAAAGGGGAGGTCGATGGCGGGGCGGCTTATGATGGTTCCCGGGCGGCGGTTGCCAAAATGTTTCCGGATGTGTTTGACAAGATCAATGTCATTGCCTATACCAAGGAGATTCCCAACGATACGGTCTCTGTTCGCAAGGGGCTTTCAGGAGATTTGAAAATGAGAATTCGGGACGGACTGAAAAAAGTGTCGAAGTCCCCTCAGGGTAACAAGGTTCTCAAGAAACTTTATGGCATCAGTGGGTTCACAGACCTGGATGGGTTGTTTGACCCGGTTCGGGAAGCGGGCCGTTTGTTGAATTTGAACCTGGGTGATTTGAGTCCATGACTGCCATATTGAAAATAGACCGGCTGTGTAAGACTTATGATAATGGCACCTGTGCTTTAAGAGAGGTTTCCTTTTCCGTTGAGCCGGGAGAATTTGTGGTGGTACTGGGTAAAAGTGGTTCCGGAAAATCCACTCTCATGCGTTGCATCAACCGGCTGGTGGAGCCCACCTCGGGTCGAATTTTCCTGGATGGGGAAGAGGTCACCGGTGCTGTGCCGAGTCGGTTGCGGGCATTAAGAAAAAAAATCGGCATGATATTTCAACAATATAATCTTATCCCCCGCTACTCGGTTCAAAGCAATGCCCTGATGGGTCGTCTGGCCTGGACTTCATCGATTGCCTCCTTGATGAACTGTTTTTCGGCTGAGGATGTGGAACGCTCCGGCCAGGTCCTTGATCGGCTGGGTCTTGCCGAAAAATATTCTGAACGCTCGGAAAATCTTAGCGGAGGACAACAGCAAAGGGTGGGCCTGGCCCGAGCCTTGATGCAGGGGCCGGAGTTGATTCTTGCCGATGAGCCGGTATCCAGCCTGGACCCGGCCACTTCACGGCAGATCATGCAACTGCTGGCGGAATTTAATGATAAAGATGGTGTGACCCTGTTGTGCAACCTGCACCTGCCCATACTGGCCCGGGAATTCGGTTCGAGAATTCTGGCCTTGAACGAAGGGCGGATCATTTATGATGGGCCTGCTAGAGCCCTGAGTGAGGGGGAGTTAAATTCCTTTTACGCAGGCGGGTAAATTTTGATAATGTGAACTTGTGATAGTTTAAGAGCTGATACGATGAATCATTCTGATCCAAGTGAAAAACAGTTGAGACAATACGGCCTGATGATGGCCGGGGTGCTTTCTTTTTTTGTGGCCGTGTTTTTTTATAAGGCCTGGCACACTGCCGGAATGGCTCTGGCAGTCTGGGTTCTGTTTTTCCTGACGCTGGGATTGTTGGCACCCCTTCGCCTGGCACCGGTTTACCGGGCCTGGATGAAGTTTGGGCTGGTGGTCGGGAATTTTAATTTCAAGCTGATTCTGGGGCTGATATATTTCGTCATGTTCACCCCGATACGGATGGTGGCCTCATTATTCAGGGACGACCCGTTAACCCGTAAAATTGAGCCGGAAAAGGAAACTTATTGGCATGACTGCGAGCCCCGCGGTCAGGACCCGAAACGCTTTGAACGACAGTTTTGATCTATCTGGAGAGGTTATTTTTTTATGGAAAAAGTACATAAAGAGATTTTAGGGTTGATGGGCAAAATTGATATCGACTGCAGGGATGAAGAAGGTACCATCATCATTGACTTGGCAGGTCAACTGGATATTTATAATTCCCACGATATTACCTTGCTTGTGGAAGCGTATCGGGAAAGAGGGCTCCATAAATTCATTCTGAATTTGGAAAAAGTCACCTATCTCGACAGCTCAACCATCAGTGTTTTTATCCATTGTTATCAGATGCTTAAAGATGAAGGCCGGTTTGTCCTGGCCGGACTCCATGGCGCACCCAAGGAAGTTTTTGAACTGGCTAAACTGCATGAGGTTTTCCAGATTTTTCCTGACGTGTCTAGTGCGATGGAGTAGGCTCCACGCCTTTGCGGCTACGCCGGATTACTCTTTTGATTGAATGCTGAAATGTGGTAGCTTATGAGGCTAAACCTTTACAAAAGAAGGTAAGCCGGTTCTTTAGAGTCAGGCAAAGGTAGGAGTGATAATGCGAAACTCAGCTCTTCTCGCTGTCTTGGTTTTATTTATTTTGGGGCCTGCTCCGGTTAGAGGCCAGAGTAACGACGGTTCATCAGATTTGGGTATTCCCAGGGAGCCCGGGTGGAATCACCCGTCTTATCGTGGCTGGGAGTCGTTGAGTGTGCCCGGTTTGATTGCTACTTACTATGACCTGGATCGGGACGGTGAACTGGATTATATGGTCATTCGAAAAGTGATCCGCAAGGCCTCGGCTGAAGAGACTAGTATCGAGCAGGCCATTGAGATTGCCAAGTTCGATGAGCTGAGTGTTTACTTTTCACATCCGGTTGTGTTTTTTACCAAGCGTAACCCTTTGTTTTATTGCAATGGTATTGATTCGAGACGTAATTGCAAAGATATGTGGGTGGATATCGCGGAAGACGGTTTAAACGGTAATGAAGAACTTTATTCGCTTGCAACCCCGAGCATGGGGGTTCGTTAATCAGATAAGCCGGATTTTCTTTCTGGTCTTGTGTGGGGTGGTGTTGGGTGTTTCGTCTTTGTATGCCCATGAGTCACATGATTCCCCCCCATCAGATAGGGAAAAAAATCTTCTGCACCTGGGTGCCACGGTTTACAAGCATATGTGCGTGTTTTGTCACGGCCATGATGGCGATGGCGGAGGCAAGGCTATGGCATATCTTTACCCATGGCCTAGGGATTTTCGTCAGGGTGTGTTTAAATATCGAACCACCCCATTTGGCTCAATTCCTCAGGATAAGGATATTTACCGGACAATTTCCCGTGGGGTTCCGGGTACCGCCATGCCAGCATGGAGAGGGGCCTTGTCGGAAGATGAAACCTGGGGCGTTGTAGAGTATATTAAGAAATTCTCAAAAAGGTTTGAAAAGGAAAAACCAAGAAAGGCGATAACGATTGGGCCGGCTCCCGCATCCACTCCGGAAACCGTTGAAAACGGCAAGAAGGTTTACCGGGAAATGGGTTGCGCTCAGTGTCACGGAACCGATTTGCAGGGCGATGGGCCCATTGCGCATGAACTTTATGATATCTGGGATCATCGGCTTTTTGTTTATGACCTGACCGACCCCAATACGTATAAATTCGGATTCGACAAGAAAGACTTGTTCCTGATCTTAACAACGGGGATAGATGGCACCCCGATGAAATCATACAGTCATCTGACGGATGAGCAACGGTGGGATCTTGCGTCTTATATTGAGTCGAAAGTAAGGAAAGAGGTATTCAAACCGGCGCAGTATGAATTGGACCTGACCGCGCACCGTGTTGACCATGAAATCAATATGGACCCGGGGGACCCGATGTGGGAAAATGTCCCGGTCCAGAATATACATATGATTCCCCTCAATGCACGTCGGGATCCGATTGACAGGATTCAGTTCCAATCCGTAGTGAATGACGAGGGTATCGGCTTTAGGCTGGAATGGGAGGATTCCCAGCCGGACCGGACTTCGAGCCGCCATCAGGATTTTAAAGATGCCGTTGCCATGGAGTTTGCTCTTGGCGAGGTGTTACTGCACGATCACGGCCATAATGAACCGTTCTTTGGTATGGGAAACCGGGGAAAGGTGGTCAACATCTGGCAATGGCGGGCGGACTGGCAAACAGAAATTGAAACCAAGGAGAAGCTCGAATACGCCACCAAGGGCCTGGATCTGGATACCATGATCTTTGGCGGCGAAGTCAACCCCGTTGACGCGCTCAATCCGTTTCGGGATGTTCCCGTTGAAGAAATGAATGCGGAAGGGTTCGGAACGTTGACGCCCCAGCCTCAAACCAAGCAGAATGTGGAGGGGAAAGGGGTCTGGAAAGATGGAAAATGGAGCGTGGTTTTTTTTCGCACCTTGGATTCTTTGAATAAATGGGATATAAAATTTGCAAGAAAAAATCCCGTGTTGGTGGCGTTTGCGATTTGGGACGGAAAACATCAGGATCGCAATGGCCGAAAAGTTATTTCCATGTGGCAAAGACTTAAACCGCCTCACCACTAGGCGCCGGCGGCAATGTGCAAGAGCTCGTTGAGCTGAGAGTATTGTTGCTAGCGGTAAAAGCTATTGCTGGTTCCCTCCCACGGGAGTGGGCGGCGAGCCGCCAGTGGCAATGGTGGGGTTGTTTTTTCATCGCCTCCCCTGCGAAGGGGCCACGGGAGTGGGCGTGATACAGAATTATTTAAAGTTTGAATTTGTAATCAATATACTTGGAGAATTGTTTCATGTCAGAAGATAAAGAAATGGAAGATACCGAGGATTCGTTGAGTGTGTCTGAAGATGAAGAAATGGATCTGGAGGAGGTCGACGAATCTGAGGAACTCGATGAGGTGGATGAAGTTGAAAAAGTGGAAGAACCTGAAACAGGTGCTTTTTTGGTTATCGGTCAGGGAGATTTTGCCATGTCCCAGTCCAACCGGGGTGCGGATGATCCTGGCGATAACACGCTTTGCGAACCTCAATATGCCACGGTGTTTGGCGATATGTTATTTGTCGCTGACAGGGGTAACCATCGGGTATTGATTTGGGAACAGTTTCCCGAGGAAAATGGTGAACCGGCATCGCTGGTTCTCGGTCAGGAAGATTTTGCCGACTGTCTTGAAAACAGAGGTATTACTACAACTCTGGATGAAATGACCTCCGGGTTGGGAGACGAAGATCTGGATGGTTTTACCATCAGTAAGGCAGAGGAGGATACCCTCTCTCAGCCGGCGGGTATTGCTGTGATCGATGGCAAACTTTATGTGGTGGACAGCGGTAACCACCGGGTATTGAGATGGGGGGGAATTCCCACGGAAGATGGCGAGGCTCCGGGGCTGGTGCTTGGGCAGGACAATATGGATGATAATGAAGCCAACCGCCGCGGGTTTGTCGGTTCCGGCTCCCTGTTTTTCCCCATGGGCATCTACTCTGGCGATGACAAGCATGTGCTGGTCGCCGATAAGGACAACAACCGGGTTTTGATCTGGAACAAAATTCCTTTTAGTGACGGTTGGAATGCCGATGTTTCCCTGGGCCAAAAAGGAATAGATGAACGCTGGCCCAATCAGGGTGAATTCGATAATGTGGGTCAGGATACCCTCAGTTTCCCAACGGGTGTATTCTTTGATGCCGAAAACGAACGTATATTCGTAGTGGATCAGGGAAACAACCGTGTGCTGATCTGGAATAAAATTCCCCGGGAAACAGGGGCCGCCGCCGATGTGGTGCTTGGGCAAAAGGACTTTTTAAGCCGTGAGCCGAATCGGGGCAATGGACCCAAACGAGCTTCCGGAGACAGTTTATATTTCCCCACGGATGTCGTATGTGGAGAAGCCGGACTGTTTGTCTCCGACAGTGGTAATAACCGTGTCTTGTATTGGAAAGAAGTTCCTACCGAAAATGGACAGCCTGCCGACATGGTGCTGGGTCAATCGTCTTTAACTGAAAACACATACAACCGGGGCTGGGATGACGCTTCCAACTGCACTCTGAACGATCCTTACGGTCTGTCGTTGATTGATGAGGAAGAGGAAGAGGAAGAATTCCGGGGAATTCCCAGGGCAGATGATGACGATGACGATAATGAGGAAACAGCTCTGGTGGAAGGCGAGTCTGCCGAAGAGCCTGAAGAGCCACAACCCAAATTCAAACTCTTTATTTGTGACCGGGGCAACTCCCGCATAGTTGTCTGGAACGAACTTCCCTATCCGAAAGAAGAGAAGGAGGAGGACGAGTTTGAAGAACTCCGGATCGATGACGAAAACCTGTTGATCGGTGATGAAGAAGACGACGAATTCTACGATGAAGACGACGAAACACCTGCCGGAGAACTGCCGTCAGCCTGACCGGTCTGCGACCGGTGGCAATGGGGCGGTGACGCTCCGCGACCGCTAAAAGCTAAACTTCCCCCTGATAAGGGGGATTGAGGGGGTTGCTTGTCATCCTGAGCCAGTCGAAGGACTAGCCTCCCGCATAAATTAGTTTCAAATCCCCCCGTGCCCCTTTCTACGAAGAGGCCGGGGGGATTTTTTTTACCTCTCCCTTGATGCTACGCCGCTATTGGCAATAGGGGGGGATGCCTTCTTCCACCAACTTTCCGGCGTTGCCGGTTTTCAGGTTTTCGTGGTTTTTCCTGATTCCTTCTGCCAGCACTTTCATAGACCCTTCCATTTTTTCCATGATCTGTTCCGGACTGTCGTTAAGAACGTTGCCGAACCTGGGCTGGCATTTTAAATTCCCGACATCGCAACAGGGTGTCATCTCTCCGTTTTGCTGGATCGTCATGATGTCTATGGAACCGCGTGCGGCGGGACAGCCAATCAAATAATTGTCACGGGGAAAAGGCAGGGAAGTCATTGCCCGGTGGCCATTTTTATCTACGCCAAAGGCAGGCAACAGACTCAATCCAAGCGTGAATTCCGGTTTGCTTGCAAAGGCTTCGGTATCTCCCATAGCAACCGTGAAAAGTTTTTCATCACAGTGCGGGTGTTCGCGCAAAAGGGATTCCACTTTTGTTGAATAGGTTTCGAGTAGTTCGGTGACATGTTCGTAGGACGCGCCCCGACCTTTAAAAAAATTGAGCAGAAGGTGGATCTGAGATTTTAAGTGGTCGAGGCTTTCGTAAACGACATTGATGATCAGCTTGTCCTGTCTTCTTAACAGTTCTTTGAGAAAATGTTTTTGCGATGTCTCCCAGGCAGTGGGGTAAAGGGTGATGTCGACCCGCCCTCCCAGTTTCATGACATCCTGTAGTCTCAGCCAGCGTTTGGAGTCTTCTGAAAGCATGTCCAGATTGGTGTGCAGGCACACATGCGGCGTGACAGTTTGGAACACCTTGCAGATCTCCACGATATCCGGATTCTGCGATGCTTCGCCACCAGTCAGGTTGATCTCCTGTTGGGCCAGGGTATTGAGCACGTCTACACTTTTGATTTTTTCGGCCATGTTCCTGGCCTGCTCCACCGTCAAGTGCCAGTCGGAGACGGGGTGCTCCATCAACGGTTCATAAACATGGCAGGACTCGCATTCGTCACGGTTGTAACGATTGCAACTGGTTTCAACAAAAATGCTGAGCATTGAGAAAAAAATCTCCTGAAATAAAAAGTAACCCCCTCAATTCCCCTTATCAGGGAGACCTTTGCATAACCCCGAGATCCTTCTACCTCTTCGGGGTACGAAAGCTAAGGAAAAATATCACGGCAGTTCAGGATGACACCCCTAAAACCCCCGCGGTCGTCATGCTGAGGCTCTCGAAGCATCTCGCTTTTCTGTTTTATCGACTTTCGCAAAGGCCTCCTTTTAAAGAGGGGCTGTCGTGAATATGCTAGCAGATTTTTCTGGCCGAAAACGGGATTTTGTCAACTGAACTGAATATGAACGAATGAAATCGGAGGAGGTGGGGATTGAAAAGCGGACTGGATATCTTTTTCCCGGTAACCCAGTTTTCTTAAGGGTTTCAAGGCGGCTAGAACTTCCTCCCGGGTGACATAGGCTACAGTATCGGGAACACCACGACCACTAAGGTTTTCAGCCAGCTTGGCGATTTGCTTTCTCTGTTTTTTAGGTGTCCCTTCCATGGCCGGGTAGTTTAGTTTTCCGGAGTAGGGGCTTCGATAAACGGTATTGAGAGCATGGAGTGTGCCGAGCATCAGAATATCTCTATCCCAGGGTGCCATGCTGGCGACCTGTGGGTGGTTTTGCATCAGGTCCACGAGGCTGAGGACTGCGGACCCGAGGTCTTCTCCCACAAACTGATTCTGGTATTCCCGGGTGATTTCGGTAAATCCGATAGATCGGCCAATATCTTCAAGTAGCGGAAAGTTCACCATGAACGTGTATTGTCCGCCGTATAAATTGAAATAGGGCCTGCCTTCCTGATTAAGGTCCTGGATTGTTTTCATGCCGTAGTCAAAACTGGTATAGCCAAAATTCATTGGCGCAAGCAGTTCTTTGGCTTTTGCAATAGCGGAAAAAGCACCGGTATTGACAGGCATGGGAATTTCATCTTTAAAGTTTTCAGCGTGGGCCTTCAAGGTTTCCGCAAAGGGCCAGTCATCCAGATCCACTCGTTGAAAATCCCGTTCCCAGTGAATGGTGTCGAGAAAATTGGGAAGTTGGGCGAGTTCTGCCAGGTTCCTGTCATTAAATTGTGCAAGGAACTCGTCTTTTTCGGCAGGGAATGCACCGGCATCAAGAAAAGGGCACAGGTATTCCTCATAATAAAGGCCCTGATGCTTCAGTAGAACTTTGGTTGACAGGTCGTCCCAGATTTCATTGGAGATGATTTTTGTTACGGAGTGAGGTCGAAAGCAGTCTAACTGTTCGGCGTGAATGCGAACGGTGGAAAACCTCCCTGAGTGTTCCTGCAGGCGGGTATTGCTCCGCACACCTTTCAGAATTTCTTCGGATTCATCGCAGAGGATGTAGTGGACAAATGGATAAACTTCGTTCTCGCTATCTATTTCGCGCAAACGGCTGAGAAAACACGCGGCCAGGTTGCCATTGCCCACGCCCCACTCCTGTAGAGTCCAGACATCATTTTCAGGGTGATGCCCCCGGGCCTTGGCATAAAAATCATTGGCGAGTGCATGGGCCAAGCGATGGTCCAGACTCACATAGGTTTGAAAATGGTTGTGAATTTGTGGACCCTTGATTCCATAGAAAATGGAATTGATATGGGTTTGCCAAAAATCGGAAGGCTTGAAATCCCCAAGCGCGATCAGGTTTTGGGGAGGATGGGTCATGGTTAAAAATGAATAACCCCGCCGCTAGAGGACGGGGCATTCTTAAAAAGTGTTATTTTAAATAAGGTAGAATATCGTGTGTTCATTTACCCCTTCGGGGCATAAAAGCTGTCGAAGAGGATATTACAGCCACCGGCGGCTACGCCGGTTATTCGTCGTCTGCCAAAGTTTCCATGCCGGGAGCGTTTCCTTCCATATTTCCACCGCCAGCGTATCCGCCGGTTTGGGAAACTCCTCCTGGAATATTTGACGGGTTCTCTCCTTCTGTTGCCCCGGTCGCAGGTGCGGACCCGCCTTCCATCAAGGCTTCATACTTCTTGTAAGCGTTCTGCGCGTCATCCATCAACCCGACTTCTTTATAGCAATTATACAGATTCAGCCAGGCCATTCCGTCCTGCGGGTTCAGGTCCACTGCCAGTTTAAATTCTTTGAGAGCGGTTTCAGGTCTCCCCATATTGGCATAAAGGGTTCCCAGATTGGTGTGAGGTAACGAATAGTCCGGTGCCAGTTCGCTGGCTCTTTTGAAAGCGCTGATGGCATCGTCCACCATGCTGAGAACCGAATAGCAACTGCCCAGGTTGCAAAAAGCCTGCGGGTCCTTGTCATCATTTTCCACCACGACCTGGGCGGCATCAATGGCTTCCTCATAGCGCTCGGCGTTAAAATAAGCATTGGACAGTGCTGATCGAAGCTCCTTGTCTTCCGGATTGAACATCAACACTTTTTTGAGTGCGATGATTTCCTTGTCATACTGTTTGAGCATGTCATAAGCTGCGGCAAGGTTGGCATAGGCCATCGTGTCTGTAGGGTCCAGTTCAATAACTTTTTCAAAGGAATCCCTCGCGTTTGTGAACATGTCCCGGAGCAAATAGAGTCCGCCAAGGTTAAAATAGATTTCTGCATCATCGGGAGCCAGTTCGCGGGCCCGGTTCATTTCGATCAGGGCTTCTTCTTCCTGATTGGACAGCACGTATGCGGTGCCAAGCAGTTTGTAGACCCGGCCATTTTTGGGATCTTTGTTGCGCAGTACTTTGAGTTGTTTTATGGCTTCTTCATAATCGCAGCCATCAATCATCAAGGTAGCCAGTTCTAGCAGGAGTTCCTGGTTCTCGGGATCGGCTTTCAATTCCTTGCGTATCTGGCGAGTCTTTTTAGTAATTGCCATCTCACGCTTGGTTTCTTCAGGATCGCGGACACCCAGTTCCTCAAAAATCTCCGGCTCGATTTTCATCGTGATCCAGTCTGTCGGTTTATCTGCCTGGCCCATATCAGGATTACCCTCTCAAAAGGTTTTCGGTTCGGTTTGTCTTTCTTATACGGTGCTCAAATTCTAGGCGATTGCCCCCCACCTGTCAACTGCCACTAGGCGTGGGGCCAGTGTGCACGTGATACTCTTCCTTAGCCTTCGTGCCCCGCAGGGGTAATAACTATTGTTGGCGAGCAACAGGTCAACTCGGCCCAAAAAGCTCTTGCTATCTTCCTCCCCTGCCAAGGGGCTGGCTCCACGCCTAGTGGCGGTTGAGGATTTCTTCTTTGCCGAAGTGGTCGAGGTAGAGCAGGAAGTGTTCGCGCGAGAGATAGTTCCAGATTTTACGGGAGGGGAAGGTTTCTTCTATCACTGTATCGAAATGTTCGTAGACATCCATCACTTCTTCCCGGTTCATTCCCGCTTTTATATCAAAATCGAACACAATAGCCATATCCCGGTCCGGATCGTGAAAGATGCGGTCGATTTTGAATTTGCCCGGATTATGGTAGATGGCGGAATCCTTTTCCAGCGCGAAGATGGACTGGCCTACAGAATGGATAGTGCCGGTTCCCGTTTCCGCATTTTCCACGGTGAAGCGGATGGTGTCTTCCGCTTCTTCGCGTTCTTCAGTGGGAAACCCGAAAAACAGGTAGAGATGGTTCCAGATGCCGGCAACGGAACTGTTTTTCAGTACGCTCCGTTCTGTGTCCTGATCACAACCCTTGTCGATGAGGGAAAGGATGCGGTCGTTGGCGCTTTCCAGCCCGAAGAACAGCATGAGGAATCCTGCCCGGTAAACGTCTTCAAACAATTCGGTGGACTCTTTGTCTCCCGATTCAAACTTGAGCATTCCCAGTGAACGTATTTCCAAGTCCCTTTTCAGAATTTCTTTGGACATGCGGTTGAAAGCATTTGGGGAAATCGCTTCATCGGAAAATGTGAAGTATTTGGTGTTATATTTTTGCGAGAGATGCTCCAGTTCTTCTGCCACCCGAACTTCATTTTCTTTGCGGTAATAGGAATCATAGATAAAGCTATGCGTGCAGAAAGTACATTTTCCCCAATAACAACCCCGGCTGGACATATAGGGCAAAACGGGATAAGGCATCAAATATTTTTCCAGCGGCAACTGGTCAAAAGTGGGGCAAACTAACTGTTCATAAGGCAGGGCTTCTGTTTTGGGATTATGAACAACCTTGTCTTCCATATAGATCAGGTTGGGAACAGTTGCCAGGGATTTGCCGGTCTTGAGGTGAGTGACCAGCTCGTCCAAAGGTTTTTCCCCTTCCGAGACGATGACGCTGTGAAAAAATTCCTCAAACAAGGCCTGCTTGTTGTCCAGCAGATCGGCATGGCGGTTGAACACGCTTCCGCCGATGACGATATGCAGATGCTCAAACCGTTGGCGTAAAATGCGCGCGAGTGTCAGACCGGGAATAACCTGTCCGATGTGAATGATGGATAAGCCGACCAGTCCGTAATCGTTCCACGCCACATTCCCGAGCAGGGAGTCTTCAAATACCTTGATGAACGGATTCCTGACACGATCTGCTGTTGCCGAGAGAATGCCTGAAAGGTTTTCTTCCGGATTGCCCAGCATGAAAAAGGAGTCCAGATCCAGCCGACTGGGATAGTGGGCGTAGGAAATGAGCTTCATAGCCATTTTTAACGTGGTGTAGGCTTTTTTATAAGTGTCAAACTGGAAAAAACGTTCTTCATCCCGCAGAACATTTTTGGCATCTTCCACTTCGTTCAGGATGGAGTCGAGAAAAGCCTTGTCCGACAAAATATCCCTGTACACGGCTTTGACTTCCTGCTCTTCGTTTGTGTAGGCGGGGAGGGACAGTCGCTTCTGTACGGTTTCCACGCAGTGATCCAGATACCCCTTGGACAGGAAAATCTCATAGCTTTCTATATTGAAATCGAACTGGTCTACCTCATGGCCTTTTGATTCAAGATGGGCTTTTAAGGTAGGCAGGGCCAGATAGGGCTGGCTGGGGTACCACTGCGGCGGAAACAGGAGGGCGGTTTTCACAGCGCCTCCCTTTTTTTGCCTGTCAGTTTTTGTAAATCGTAAAACGGCACGCGTTTCTTCCCAAAAAATGGTTTTGCATCATATGGAACAAGCATATACTTATTGAGAAACCGCTGTCAATCAAACCACCCACCAGGCGCCGGGCCTCGCCCGGTGGATATTGGGCAATAGCTTTCTCTGGTAGCCGTGATACTCATCCTCAGCCTTCGTGCCCCGCAGGGGTAAAAGAGTCGTCTCGGCTTAAAAAGTAATTGCTATGCCCCCTCCCACGGGAGTGGGCGCCTAGTGGCCCCTTAATAGGGGAAGTAGGTAGCAAGGGCTTAATTGAGCTGAGACAACCCCGTAATTTGCCAAATAAAGCGATGGTACGCTGGCCCCACGCCGAGTGGCCCCTTAGCAGGGGAGGCAGATAGCAGAGACTCATTAAGCCGCCTACACTTGTTGTTTGCCAGGGAAAGTGGTTGCACATTGGCCCCACGCCGAGTGGTAGTTGACACTTTCCGGGGAAAAGGATTATAATCATGTCCAATTCCCAGAACTCTTTTAAAAATATCGTTTTATTGTTTTACCCTTGTAGGAAGGAGATTTGTGTTGAGCGAACAGGATACGGAAACCAAGCAAAACCCGGGGCCGGAAGGTTCGTCGGATGAAACTGCCGAAAAGGAGATCGACCACCTTTCGGATTTGAGCGAGTTGGAAAAGATCAAACTCGAGCTTCAAAAGGAAAAGGAAAAAGCCGCTAAGGAACTGGCTGAAGGTGAAGATGAAGAAGAGGATTTACGCGAGGTCGACTATCTTCAAAAACTGATTACCCTTTCTGTAAAGTTCGATCACCATGTTGGTATGTATCTCATGCCAGCCTACATTGACTGCGGTTTGAAATACGACCACAGGTTGGCTGAAAGCTACACTGTTCAGATCACCACGATCCAGGCGTTTCTGCGTTTGCTTGAAAAGGTAGATGGAGTGACCCGCGAAGAGGTGACCAAACAATGTATTCTTAATCTTCGAAATATAATTCAGCTGATTTTCAAGAATATGGTGAAGCCGCTATATCGCGAAGTTGGCCTGATGAAAAAGAAACCCAAATCTGAAAGTCTTGAAAATTTCAAGCAGAATTGGAATGAAAGACTCGATGAGTTGCAAAAAACCTGCGACTTTGAATACCAGATTCTGGATGTAAAAGCGTTCCTGGTAAAATAAGTAAACGAACCGGCAAGTCTGCCGGAGGCAAGAGTGGGTTGCTTGGAACGAAAAACTCAGTGTGGTGCGGAAGAGCCCCTTTCGGGGCTTTTTCCTATTGGAGTTTAATTTCCCCCCGGTTTGGGGAGAGAGGTGTTTGTCTTGGTGGAAAATAATACGGAAAACGAAGAAGATGTTCCGTCTCAGGCCCTGGAAGTAGCCGCTGTCGAAGAGACCCTTCCTGAAGAGATACCCAAGGTTGATCATAGCCAGCTTTATGTCTGGGTGGCAGATTCCGGCAATGACCGGATCCAGAAATTCGATGGCAATGGAAAACTGTTGATGAATTTTGGGACGTCCGGTAGCACACGTCCTCCTTATTTGCCGGGAGAATTTAAAACTCCGAGCGGGGTGGCTGTGGATACGGAGGGGTATATTTGGGTTGTGGATACCGGTTCTCACCGGATTCAAAAGTTTGACTCGGATGGAGACTTCTTTCTTGAATTTGGGGGTGAGGGTTGGGGACAAGAAAAGTTTTATATGCCCGAGGAGATTGTTGCGGAGCCTACCGGGACCATCCTCGTTGCGGATACTTCCAACCATTGCGTCAAAAGGTATGACAGTGATGGCGAGTTTGTTCTCAGCTTCGGGTTTGCCGGGAATTTCGATGGTTTCATGAAATTCCCTGTTGGTCTGGCGTTGGACCGGGAAGGAAATATTTACGTGGCTGACCGGGACAATCAGCGCATTCAGATTTTCAATGAGGATGGACAATTCCTTTCCAAGTTTGGGGAGTATGGATTCGAGTCAGGCAGATTGAATTTTCCCACCGGCATTGCCGTGCGCCGGGATGGCACCATCATGGTAGCTGAAAAAAGTCAGAACAGGATCCAGCTTTTTTCCCGCGAGGGACATTCTGTTGGCATCCTTGGTGAGTCGGGCAAGCGGGATGGACAGTTCAACTGCCCGTGTTCAGTGGTGGAAGATCCCTATGGATATGTGTTTGTGGTTGATACTTTGAACCAGCGAATCCAGAAGTTTGACCCGGACCTGAACTTTGTTTCCAAATGGGGCATTGTAGGAAAAGAGCCGGGTCAGCTTTATAACCCATCCGGCATTTGCCTGTCCTGGGAACCGGATTGGGCACCACAAGAAGAGTAACCGGCGAGCCGCCGGGGCCAGTGTGCAAGAACTCGTTGAGCAGAGAGTATTGTTGCTAGCGGGGCATGAAGGCTAACGAATGAGGATATCACGCCCTCCCGCGGGAGTGGGCGGCGGTTCTGCTCCCTTTAGAAACTTTCCTTCATTAGGAAACCCTTGATGATCGCAAAAAACAGAATTTGGTTGTTCCACTCGGTTATCCGGTCCCTTCAGGTTGTTTTTTTACTGTTCGCGGTGTGTGGGCCGGGTTCGGCTCTGGCTGACCCTGGCAACAGCAGTAGCGATGAGATTTTTGGTGGACAGATTCTCTCGCTCACTGAAGAAAAGCCGGCATTGCTGCCTTCTAATGATCCGAGGTTTCAGGATAATAAAGACGGGACCATTACGGACTTGAAAGAAGGTTTGATGTGGAAGCAGATTGATATTTATCAGGAAAAAAAGGTTTGGATCAACTGGGAGGATGCACAAACCTACCTGGAAAAATTCAATAAGGATGCCTTTGCCAGTCATTCGGACTGGCGCCTGCCGACCCGCAAGGAGCTCGAATCTCTTTATGAGGAAGATAAGGATATCCCCTGGAAATACTATTGGACCGAGAATGTGCTTCATATTGATCCCATCTTTGGTTATTCCAGTTGTTGTTTCTGGTCCAGCGAGCTTTATAAGGACAAGTATGCCTGGGGATTTAACTATATCCGTGGCAAAAGCTACCCCAGTATGAAAGGGGGCCCGAGCCTGTCTTTGTCCACCATCAGACCGGTGCGAGTGGTATCGAAATAAAAAATTTTGCGTTAAACGGCTAGTAGGTTGGGGCCATGATAAATATTTTTGCCGAAGCCAATTGCAATCGCTATGTTCGTGATGAGTGTCAGTACTGTCATGTCTACGAACCGCTGAGTCAGATAGCCAAGAGCGACTGGCATTTAATGCCGGAGCAGGCTCAAGTCATGGTGGATAAAATTCTCCAGATGGAGGTGTTCCATGAGTTGGCCAAGAGAGAAATTAATCTGACTGGTGGGGAGCCTTCACAAAATCCTCATATCGTTGAAATTTTTAAAATTTTCAGAAAACTGACGCCAAACGTACGGATTCATACCAACCTGGACATAAGCTCAGACCAATCTCCGCGTTGGCTGAGATTGGTTGAAATTATGAAATTATCTGGGCGCGTTGACTTCACTTTGTACCCCACTGTTTGGGAATCGCGGCAAAAACCACTTCTTATCAAAATTCTGGCACTTCAAAACGAGTTGATTCTCAACATGATCTTTGAAAAAGTGTCGGACTTGTTGAGCCAGATCGAAATTTTGATCACGTTTTTTGGGGAACAGGGAAAGAAGTTTCAGTCCGTATTGTCCCTCCTTGGTACCTATCGCGCGAAGCTTGGAAGTCTGTTGGAGGAAAACCCTGAGTGTGATGAGAACGCATTTTTAACGCATATGGAAGGTGCTGAAAACTATACTTGCACGGATGACTTTATATTTGGGCTGAATATGATCCCGGGATTTTATGTAGATAAAAATGGCGAGCGGGCCATGAATGCTCAGCCCTTCCCTAAGGATATTAACTTGCTGGAATGTACCATTCCCCGTGGTACGATTGAGATTATTACCGTTCAGCAAACCGGAGAAATAACCCCTTGCTGTGATGTTGGCAACTTGAAGTGCCAGCCTAAGTTTGGCAATCTCTTGGCAGATTCGCCGGCAGAAATTATGAGTCAGGTAGAGGTGTCTCGGAAAAAGATGGTTTCAGGTGCTTTGAAAAATCACCAGAACATGAACGAGGGCAAAGCCGGAGAATGGGTGGAAGAAGGAATTCCCCCTTACTGTGTTTGATTATGAGTGAAGACGAAAAAGAACTGGAACCTGGTCCCGAGGAATCCAACTCCGAAGAAGTGGCCGCTGGGGAACCGGATGCCTTGCTTGAGGCTGAGGAGGCTGAGGAGCCGGAAGATTCGGAGCTTGAAGAAGAAGAGGTTGAGTTTGACCTGGAAGCCCAGGTAGAAGAATTCAAACACCAGATTGAGGAAGAGCCGGACAACTGCGTTCATCATTACAATCTGGGCGAAGCCTTGGCGGAATTGGGGCAGTCGGAAGAAGCTCAGGAAGCTTTTGAACAGGCTTTGTTGCTGGATAAAGATCAGGCATTCAGCGCCATCATTCATTTTGGCATTGGCAACCTTTATTACCACCAGTTGATGTCGGGGATTCAATCCACTGTGGTAAAAAGTTCTGTCGGTCTGCATTCCCAGCACAGGGCGGGGGATACAATTTCCTCGGTGAATGATGACGATTATGCCATTCCTCTGCGCGAGTTTGAGGCCGCTATCCAGGATATCCCGACTCTGCAGGCAGATGAGGAAATTATGGAATACATCAGCAAGAACGTGCCTCAACAAATCGCCACGGTTTATTACAAGTGGGCCTCGGACTTGTTCGATAAGGCGCGACAAATCAGCAACTATGGTGATGAAGTCAAGGACATCAAGCAAGGACTGAAACATTTGAAAAAAACAATCGATATTGATCCTAATCACACACAGGCCAACCTGATGGTCAAATATGGGAAAAAGATGCTTCAGGAGGGTTTCAGCATCTATGATGAATACGGGTTTGTAGCTAAGGAAATCCAGGGCACTGGGTAGCCGAGAGATTCCTGTCGGGAGCGTAATATGGCAAATATAGATGAATTGATCCGGGACCGGTTGAGCAAGGACGGACAAGTGCTGAACTTGAAAGCTCAATTCTTGCGAGAGGTGGGCGCGATTGAGTTGGCCCAGAAGGAAGATTTGAAAGAGGTCCGAGCTCTGGACCTTTCGCAGAACGGTATTGGAGATAAGGGTGTCAAGGCTATTGCCGAATCAACAATGCTGGTTAATTTAAGAAACCTTAATTTAGCTTCAAACAGTATTACTGATGTGGGTGCAAAATATCTTGCCACATCGAAACATTTGACCAAACTGCGCAGTTTGCAGTTGGTGGTCAATGACATTTCTGAGCAAGGTGAAAAACTGCTCAGGAACTCTACGGACCTGTTGAGCCTGACATCCTTGAAATTCAGGGTCTAAAGAAAAGAATAGTGATACCCAATGCAAAAACAGGAACTCAGCCGGGCTGGATCCAGGGTTTTATGCTTTTCAAAGCATTGATATTTAAAGGGTTTTCTTTTGTGGCTTGTGGCGTATATTAAAGGCTTGACTTCCTAGGGGGGGTTTGATATTTTCAGGCCACCCTAGCCGGACTCTGATGGTTTTTAAGGGGAAATCCGTTGTTTTGCCGCGAGAGTAAATACATCGGAACTAAAGATATTGAGTACAAGACACCGAAGAGGTTGATGAATTATAAATTTATAAGTTGTTTTTTAATTACGCTTCGAAAGGGGGAGCCATGAGAAAGACTGTAGTAGCTTTATTGGCGGTATTTTTTGTTTGTTCCGTGTCTGTTGCCAGCGCTAACGTTTCAACCGTAAAAGCTGGAAGCAATAGTTCTTGTGTCAATTCAAGTTGGGTTATTGAAAACTTGAGCGAGACGGCCGGAACCACAGTTCATATCCACATCGGCAAACTGGGATATTCCTACAACAAGAATTTTGACCGGACCATTGAGCCTGGCGGATTCTTGGCAAACTCTCTGGAAATGAAAACTACTTTCAAGAACAAAGGTCCTAGCGACATTCAGTTGAATTGCCAAGCTCACCGTGTTGAAAGTGCTAGTCGCGTTGACTGGAAAAAAGATCCGGGTTCTCAGAAGACTTATCAGAATAACTACCATATGGACCATGTTACACCCAGCACCTATATTGAGCCGGGTATGGGCCAGCCGGAAGGTACCGAGCGCGGTCTCTTCAGCCAGAATGGTAATGCTGATGGTGGCGCAGTTGGTGAAATTAATCGTTAAGATTTGATTTGAATATTATGCCGGGGGGCTTGCCCCCCGGCATTTTTTTTTGTATTTTTCCGGACTGGAAGAATACAATAAGATATCTGCGGATTTAGATTAAGAGAAGCTTATGAGCGAAAACAGGTTTGTGGACAATGAGAATGGCACGATCACCGATACGCTGACGAAGTTGGTGTGGATGCAAAACGACACCTATCTGGACCTGCTGAAGTTTGTCAATTACAGGACCGCTTTAAAGTATTTGCAAAAAAAGAATGAGGAATCTTTTGGAGGCCATAACGACTGGCGGCTTCCCAATAAAAGAGAGGCGCACTCCCTTTTTGATAAAGATAGATCCCTGACCGACAAATACGACATGGCTATACATATTGATCCTGTGTTTACCGAAGGTTGCGGATACGATACCTGGACCAGTAATACACGGGGTAAGATCACCGCTTATTGCTATTCTTTTAGCAGTGGTACTGGAGGGCATAAGGAAGTCGATGACATCCTCAATTCCAGTGCTCGTCTGGTGCGCGGGGAATTTGATAATTCAAAAACCAAGGTTGGCCATGTGCCTGAGGTCAGAGATATTATTACTCAGGGGGGCGGTTGGCGATAACTGGCAGGTTGCAGAAAAACTCCCAAAACCGTCATCCTCAAGGGGCCTCTTCGTTTTTACACCTCTTCGTGCTCAGCACAGGCTCCGGCAACCGAAATTCCTTTGGAAATTCAGAGGTTTCCGGGCAAAGGGTTGCTTGAATTTGGCTTGAAAACCCGGTGCTCGGGTGGTATTTTAATAAAAACTAGACATTGTTTATTCATACAGGTGCAAGAGAGAAGCACTCTCTCCTTGTCTCATTTTTCAGGTAGATATTTGCCGTTTCCCCTGGTGGGAGTGGCATATATTCAGCCGAGGCTGGATGAATGAGAGGGAACCATAGAGTGTTTTTTTATTTTGTTGGCAAGTTCGAGGTTTGGTAGTGGCGGAATCAAAAACCAGTTGGATCAAAAAAGATAATGGTACGGTAGAAGACCCGGCAAATGATGTGATGTGGGTGTTGAGGGATTCCCGGCAGGAATTGGGGAAATGGCTCAACTGGGAGGAAGGCAGTGCATATGTGAAGGCCTGCAATGAGCAAAACTATTTGGGCTTTAACGATTGGAGGCTTCCCACTAAAAGTGAAGTGCGTTCTTTGTTCCGGCACCCAAATGAGTACCGGGAAGTGTTCTTGAACTTACCCAAAAAAACGGCGCGTAAGGTTTCCAATTATCAGGCTGGCGGAGAAACCTGTGTATGGACATCTGAAACCCGCTACGATTCTTATGCATGGAAAAGCTACTTCCCTGTCATGAAAGAGGTTTGTGTAGACCAGTCGGTGTCTACTACCGGTACTTCGGTGCGCATGGTAAGGGATCTGGATTGATAATTTTTTGCCTGGAAAGGTGAGGTTTGAAATGGCTGAAGATAAAGACTCAAAAACATCTGATGAAGGTATAGACCCTGAGCTTGTTGGTGACGAGCCTGAGACAGAGTGGGTCGGCGAGGAGGAGTGGGGCGACGAGGAAGAAGAAGATGTTGCTTTAGCTGAGGAAGAACTCCCTAATTTTGTCGATAACGGTGATGGAACCATCAGTGATACTCATTCCAACTTGATGTGGAAAAAGGATGATTCTTATGCAGAGTACGGTTATGGAATCACCTGGTTTGAGGCCCATGATTATTGCGAAATGCTGAATGATAAAAAATTCGCCGGATATGATGACTGGAGGCTTTCCGGTATCGAAGAATCCAAAAGCCTTTTTTCGTTTGTCCAGTCAAATAGCGATAAGGATGGCGCGGAGATCCATATTTCTGATCTGTTTGAAAGAGGAGGCGGTCACAATACCTGGACCTATGAAGAAAAGCCGGACTACCAGCAATATGCACAAAAATTCAGTTACGTGACGGGTAACGATATATGGGAACATAAGGACAATGAATATTCTCACTGCAGGGTGACCCGTGATGTGGTTCAGGATGAATGGGAACCGGAATGGCGCAAGGATACCAAAACATTCGAACGTTAATTTTAGCCCGTTTTGAGGGCAATATGATTGGAGTGTTATGGATCATTATATGATTTTTGGCAAGGATGATTGCCCGCATACCCAGAAAGCCTTGAGCAGTTTTAAGAAACAGCACAGGTCTTTTGTTTACGTTAATGTTGATAAAGACCCAGAGGGTTTAAAGAGGTTGCTGGAATATTCTAATGACCAGTATGTGGTCCCGGTCATTGTCAATGTTGATGAAGACAGTGTGGAAATAGGGTATACCGGCGATTAAGGATTTTATTGGTTTTATAGAAAAGCGACCCCGGATTTTTAACCTGCCGATTTAGTCGGCAATTTAAGAAATAAAAAAAATGACAGACGAACTTCCCCAAAAAGCAGAGCAGGCACCGGTCAAACGGGATACGAAACCTAAACGGTATGTAGAAAAAGGCCGTGACGTTATTTTTGATAGTAAAACCCGTGTTTACTGGATGAAAAAGGATTCATGGCAGGACAAGGGCAAGTTTTTCAACTGGCATGAGGCGGTGGAATATTCTGACAGAAAGAATTTAAGAAAAATTGGCGGATATGATGACTGGCGATTGCCCAGTGAAGATGAAGTCTCATCGCTTTATGATGAATCATGTGAAAACCCGGGCAAGGGAGGCGTGGTCCTTCATCTTGATTCGGTATTTCCAGAGGGTGCGTTTAAAACTGCATGGATTGCCGGGGATACTTCTACCCGCAGGCCAAGGTTTGACTACAGTGAAGGTAAGGTCGTAAATGTTGAAGAATATAATTTTGGCTCGGTTCGTATCTGTAGAAAAGACCAGGTTATAAGAGACCATACCCGCCCAGCCAGAAAGTTAAGATCATGACGGAAACCAAATTGGAATTACAGTACGCAGACAACGGAGATGATACCGTTACTGACCTGAAGCACAACATCATGTGGATGAAGAAGGATACCTGGGTTACCTTGGGGCGGTTGATCACCTGGCATGAAAGTCAGGAGTTGGCGCGTAAAATGAATGAAGAAAAATTCGCCGGATATGGCAATTGGCGCATTCCTTCCGCTTCTGAAGTCAAACATCTTTTTCATCTGTCCGCCAGCAATACGGATGTGGAAGGTTGTGAAATCCATGTCGACCCTGTTTTTACGTCTGGTTGCGGATTCTCGACCTGGACAAGCCAAACCCGTGGTGCCAAAGCCGCTATGGCGTATGACTTGCGGTCCGATTTCGAATTCTGGCTGGCCAAGGAGAACGATGGGTTCCCCAGTGCTGTGCGTCTGGTTCGGGACAATGTTCAGGAAGAAGAGGACCCGGATTTTGTCCGCATAGTCCTCCATAAGGATGGCACGGTAACTGATCACAAGACCAGCTTGATGTGGAAAGCGGAGGACTCCTACGTAGATTTGGACAAGTGGGTGAGTTGGGATGAGGCAAAAAACTATGTGCAGCAATTGAACCGGGCGCGATTTGCCGGTTACCGAAACTGGCGTATGCCCACTCGAAAGGAAGCACAGGCAATTTATGACGCTTCGAATCCTGTTACCGACAATTATGGGGATACGGTATTTTTGGCTAAAGGTTTCCCTCCCGGGTGTGGTTTGACCTGTTGGACCAAAACGTTAAATAAGTCTGACAAAGGGCTGGCTGTCCGGTTCCATTTTTATAATGGAGATTATAAATGGCACGGAATGGGTTTGCGTAGTCATGGCGTCCGTGCGGTTCGGAATATTGAGAGCGATTCATGAAGACGGCATGCTATGAGTGAACAGGGCTTGAAGCAAGTAGGCGGACGATTTATAGAAGCGGACAGCGACACAATTATCGATGGCACAAAACGCTTGGTCTGGCTGAAAAAAGATACCTGGCAAATGGCAGGGAAATGGATGGGCCAGCGCCAGATTAAAGAGTTTGCTGAAAGTCTTAATCGTAAGCGGTTCGCCGGTTTTTCTAACTGGAGACTTCCTACTACTGAGGAGGCAAGGAGCCTCTTCGATAAAAAGCAGAAAAATTCCGATAATATGGGTCAGACGATTTACTTGTCCCATTTGTTCGAGCCGGGGTGTGGGTTCCTGTGCTGGACCAGTGATGTGCGACATAATGTGCAAGGTGTGCGCATGAATTTCCGCAAGGGAGTCACCATTTATGATGACATTTTTCGTGTATCGAGAGGGGCCTCAAGATTGGTCCGTGATATTGAAAAAGATGACGACTGAAAATTAATATTAGCGTTGAAGCGGGAGAACTAAACTTGGATTTGCAAAAACGATATGTTGATAATGGGGATGGGACCATTACGGACCTTGAGACCAAACTGATGTGGAAGCAAACAGATTCCTTTCAGGATACCAGTAAGTGGCTCAACTGGTACAGAGCACAGGAATATTTGCAGAAACTGGGAATCGATAAGTTTGCGAGTTATGACGATTGGAGAATGCCGACCCTGGAGGAGGCGGAAAGCCTTTATGATGAAGACCATGTAATTCCTGATATGGATCGCATGGATATTTTCATAAGCTCGACTTTCTCGCCCGGTGGAGGTTTCACCACATGGACTTCAAATGAGTTGCCGCATGCTACTGCCGCCATCTTTTATTATCGTTACGGGCACGCGAACTCCAATCATAAGGAAGATATTACCAAGGATTCGGTTCGTGCGGTCCGGGATTTAGTAAAACAAGACCAAGATAAAGGTATAATCAATAAATACCCGGGTTTTTCACCCTCTAATCTTCCTCGCTGATCAGCAAAATTAAAAAAGAATGGTCAATTAAGCTGTTTGCTGTTTATGAAGGTGATCTGAATTAATTAGTTGAAAGGGAAATCTCATCGAAGGATATGTGGTAATCAATAAGCAGGAGAGTGAAAACTCGAAAATGACGTACCGGTTCGAGGAAGAGGACTACCGGAATACTTATGTTCTGGAGGACTTTTATCACACCCATCCTTTTTTCGATTATAACTATGTTGTGGTGCGTCTGAGTGATCAGGACGAGCGGGGTAACGCTTTTGCTTTCCAGCTTAACTTCAATAAAACTTTTAATCCTCTTCCCGATCACCCTCGATTGACGGATGTGCAAACCCAGATCGCCAAGGGATTTTCCAAAAATGCCCCGGATGAGTTGATACTCCTCTTCAAGCAGCGGGTTGTGGAAGCGAAAGCCTATGGCGAGAAAAATCCGACCTCTTATCTGGAATTCCAATCGGGAAATTATTTCAATTATTTTGAGTTGTTTCCGCGAAATAAGGACACGCTTGATTTTCTTTATAGCAATGATCAATATTTCGCAGAAGACTCCTACGATATTGATCCACGAAATGATAATCGCAGCTTGAAACTTGCTTTTTATAAAATGGAGATGGATAGTTCCGACCAGGCACCGATCTTTTCCTCGACTTATTTTTTGGATGAGCGTCTGCGGGAAAAGGAAGATGCCAAGCTGGAGCCGTCCAATAGCGATATGCTGATTGCCATCAGCCAGGCGATCCCGGATTTTAATGACAGGTTGAAGAAGCGTTATAAGGAAGCAAAAAAAATTGGTATAGCATTGATGAAAGACTCGCCCGGCGTAAATGTCCAGGAGGGAAAAATAAAACCTCATGAACCTTGTCCCTGTGGGTCTGGTAAAAAATATAAGAAGTGTTGCGCATTGAAATTAAACTGATACGCATCGTTAGGAAGCATTTTTTATTGATGGTATTTTCTGTAACAGGAAAGCCTTACTATATAATCTTATAGAAGTGAATCATGGCAAAAGAGAGAAAAGTTAAGAAAGTCCAGGCCCGGCATATTCTTGTGGGCTCCAAAGAGCTTGCCGATGAATTGAAGGTCAAGATTGACGAAGGGGAAGAATTCACTAAGATGGCGGAGGAGCATAGCGAATGCCCTTCTAAAAAACGCGGTGGAGATCTAGGATGGTTTGGCAAAGGTGCCATGGTCCGACCCTTTGAGGTTGCCGCGTTTACCGCCCAGGAGGGGGATGTGGTTGGCCCTGTAAAAACCGAGTTTGGCTGGCACTTGATTTACGTTTACGAAATTCAAGAAGATGTTGATCCGGATGCGGGCCCGCCAACGGGTGATGAAGATGCGGATGAAGATACCCTCAGGCTGGTAGCGGAAAACTACGCGCATGAGTTTATGATGCTGGGTTACACCAGTAAAAAGGTGCTGAGCCTTTTTACCAGTCCGCATTTTAAATCGGCGAATACGGTTTATAACATTCTGGGGGCAGATGTCATCAATGATGTGATTGCGCAGGTTTTTGGTCAGAAAGTTGAGCAGACGCAATCCGGTCAGGATGCCGGAGGAGATAGCCAGAAGAAAGAAGATTGATTTCAGACTTTAAAGAATTAAAGCGAGGTTCCCTTTCAGGGAGCCTCGCTTTTTTTATTTGGAATCAACCCACTACAGTGTAACGCTGTGAACACTGAGGATGTTGGAAGTGTTGCGTAGCTCTCGTAAGGCCTCCGTGGTGGGAGGGGAATCGATATTGATAATGGCGATGGCCTTACCTTCCTCTTCCTGTCGACCCAGATGAAAGCCTGCTATATTCAGGCTGTTTTTCCCGAGAATGTTTCCCAAGTTCCCGATTACGCCGGGGACATCCATGTTTTGGAGTACAAGCATATGTTCAGAGAGAACCGCTTCCATTTTGAAGTCGTCAAACTGCACGATTCTGGAATCGCCTTTGCCAAAAATACTGCCTGTTACTTTGCGAGTTCCTTTTTGGGTAGTGACTTGTACTTGCACCGTGCTGGTGTACTCATGGACTTCATTACTCGTGGACTCCTGCACTTCAATCCCTCTCTCTTTTGCAATAAAGGGAGCATTCACCATATTGATTTCATCAATAGAGCGGTTGAAGAGCCCTTTTAAAATGGCGTTGGTCACGGGCTTTACCTGTATGGTAGAAACTTCACCATTGTAGTGAATTTCAATGCGGGTTACAGGGCCATCGGCAAGCTGAGAAACAAAGTGGCCGAGGTCTTCCCCTAATGTGAGGTAGGGTTGGATTTTAGCCAGCGTTTCGGCATCAATAGAAGGAACATTGACCGCATTACGGACATTGCCATATTTGAGAAAGTCAATGATCTGGTCACAAATTGAGATGGCCACTTTTTCCTGCGCCTCTCCTGTAGAGGCTCCCAGATGTGGGGTGCAGATAATTTCTTCTACTTGCAGCAGTGGGCTGTCAAGGTCCAGGGGTTCTTTGTGGTAAACATCCAATGCGGCTCTGGAAACTTTTTTTGACTGAATGGCTTCAATCAGGGCGGCGTCATCTATCAACGATCCGCGAGCGCAGTTAACAATGCGAATACCGGGTTTCATTTGATCGAACTGCTCTTTCCCCAACAACGGTTTGCCATCGGCCAGTCCCGGAGTGTGCAGGGTGAGAAAGTCAGAGCGTTCCAGCAGATCTTTCATCTCTACCAGTTCCACGCCCAGGATTTCAGCTCTCTCCTGCGTGACGTAAGGATCGAATGCCACTATTTTCATCTTAAAAGCGCGAGCTCGTTCAGCAACATTGGAGCCGATTCGGCCCAACCCGACAATGCCCAGGGTTTTTTCAAAAAGCTCTACTCCCATGAACTCTTTCGGAGCCCATTTTCTATTTTTAAGAGCGTGGCTGGCTTGTGGTATGTTCCGAGACATGGACAGCAACAAGGCCATGGTATGCTCGGCAGTGGTGATCATATTGCCTTCTGGCGCATTCATGACAATAATGCCTTTTGTGCCAGCCGCCGCTAAATCAATATTGTCCACGC
>Ga0233434_1000552_pt1 | contig 41623 bp, 38 predicted proteins | sample SI_122_August201_4_FD_182738 | JGI IMG/M metagenome (GOLD analysis project Ga0233434, IMG submission 182738) | Seawater microbial communities from Saanich Inlet, British Columbia, Canada - SI_122_August2016_120_MG | ecosystem: Environmental > Aquatic > Marine > Inlet | place: Canada: British...
CAAATGTTCTTGTCCAAATAACTGTGGATTGTGTTCAAATCACTTGTCTCACAGTGGACTTGCAAACATGATTGTAACTAATAGATGTGATTTAACATGCTGGTACTGCTTTTTCTATGTAAAGAAAGGATTAGAGGGTGCTTACATGTATGAGCCAGATCATACCCAAATTCGAGGAATGATGAAAACTCTAAGAGCAGAAAGACCAATTCCTGGAAACTCTATGCAAATTACTGGTGGTGAACCAATGTTGAGAGAAGATATTGCTGATGTAATTAAAATTATGAAAGAAGAAGGTGTTGACCATATTCAAATGAATACTAATGGAATTCGACATGCAATGGATCCAGAGGCTGCACGTGAAGTTAGACTTGCTGGATGTAACAACTTGTATCTTTCATTTGATGGTGTTACTGCTAGAACTAATCCTAAAAATCACTGGGAAATTCCATATGCTCTTGATAGTTGCAGAAAAACTGGTACTACTGTAGTGTTTGTTCCAACTGTGATTAAATCAATTAATGATCATGAATTAGGTGGAATTATTCGATATGCACAAAAGAATATGGATGTAGTTCATGCTGTAAACTTTCAACCAGTATCACTTACAGGACGAATGGGAAAACAAGAACGTGAAAAATATAGAATTACAGTTCCTGATTGTGTTCAAAGAATTGAAGAGCAAACAAATGGTGAGGTAACTGTTGATGATTGGTTCCCAGTTCCAAGTTGTATGCCACTAACTAATGTAATTGAAGCATTTTCAAGTAAACCAAAATATGAATTGTCAATCCACTTTGCTTGTGGTGCAGGAACATACATCTTTGAGGATGCAGATACTAAGAAATTTGTACCATTAACAAAATTCTGTGATATTCAAGGAATGCTTGAATTATTTGAAGATAAAGCAGAAGAAATTCGTTCTGGTAAAAACAAATACTTTACAATGCTTGAAGTTGTAAGAAAACTCAAAGGTTTTGTTGATTCTAAAAAACAACCAGCAGGATTAGATTTAGCAAAAATGTTTGGAAACATTCTCATGAAAAGATCATTTGATTCAATTGGTTCATGGCACGTAAAGGGATTATTCCTTGGTATGATGCACTTTCAAGACAAGTATAATGAAGATTTGGAAAGACTACAAAGATGTGATATTCACTATGTAACTCCAGACCTTAGAATAGTTCCATTTTGTGCCTTTAATGTAATTCCAGAGTGGTATAGAGATAGAATTCAAAAGAAATTCTCAGTCACTGTTGAGGAATGGGAACAAAGAGAAGATGTTAAACTCGAAGACTGTCTGTATAGAGGACTAATGAGACGTGGTGCTGGTGACGAATTAGCTGCTGGTTGTGCTAAGAGTCAAATGTTCCATGATGCATCACAAGCAACAATGTAAAAGAATTTTTTAACACGAGACCTTAAAAGTTATAAATTCAATTTTTAGTATGAAAATTTTACTTATTTCTCCAACACAATTTGGAATTGGTGGAATTGCACAACATGTTCAAGGATTATCAAACTTTTTGATTAACAATAATCATAAAGTAGAAATAATTTCTTCTGAAAATACATTTACAATTCCAATAAAAGGATTGAAAAATCCAAGCTTTATGATTTCATCATTTTTGAAAACAAAATTTAAAAAAAATTTTGATATTGTTCATGCTCATAATATTCCTTCAGCATTAGCAATGAAAAATTCATCTGGAAAAAAAATTCTTTCAATACATGGAATATTTTCTGAACAAATTGATCAATTACATGGTAAAACTACAAGTAATCTATCAAAAAAATATGAAAAAGATGCATTGTCTTGGGCTGATGCAATTACTGTAGTTTCTAAAGATGCATTTAATCATTATACAACTTTAGGACACAAAATATTTCAAGTTCCAAACGCTATAGATATTTCATCTTTACCCACTAATGAAAATCGAATATATGATAAACAAGTGATATTTGCAGGTAGATTATCAAAAGAAAAAGGAATTAAAACATTGATTGAGATTTGTAAAAACCTTCCAAATGATATACATGTAATAATACTTGGAGATGGTCCTGAAGTAGAAGATATCAAAAAACTTGAATCATCTCAAAACAATATTCATTATTTTGGTTCAAAAAATCATCAACAAACCATTTCATTGATAAAAGGATCAGATGTATTAATTCAGCCATCATTTTCAGAGGGAATAAGTACAACTATTCTTGAATCTATGGCATGTAAAACAACTGTTATTGCATCTAACGTAGGAGGTAATTTAGAATTAATCAAAAATCAAGAATCAGGAATTCTAATAGATCCTAAAAATTATGAGATATTTTGTGAAAAAATCATTGAATTAATGTTTGATAAATCATTACGAGACAAATTTTCTACTGCATCATACGAAAATGTGAAGAAATATGATTGGAAAAATATTGGTGAACAATATCTTGAACTTTATAGTTCACTTTTATGAGTTTATAAAAAAATACTTAAGAAAATTTATTTTATATATTAAACAATATCTAAAATTACATAAATTATTTTTTTGTAATCTCGATGGTTGTTTGTAAAATTCCTCTTCCATTATCCTGAGGTCTTATAACAAATTCCTCTTCCATTAAACCACAATCTAATAACACTTGTTTAATACGTATAATTGAGAGATCATTGAAGTAACATGCTTGATCATCTCTCCATTTCATTTTATGTTTTTTTAAATCTGGAAAATACCCTCTATACGAATTTATAAATGCGTATTTTTTAGTTGTATTAACTATTTTCTTTAAAAATGTGTCTATATCATAAACATGATCTATTACAGCATGTGAAAATACAAGATCAAATTGTTCTTCTGAATCTTTTTTGATAAAATCTTCACACTTGAATTCATATGGGGAATTTTTTTTACAAAAATTAATTGCATCTTGTGATATGTCAATTCCTAAATATTGAAATGTTTCAAACATCTGTTTATTTTTAACTGGATATATTCCAGTACCACACCCAATTTCTAAAACACTCTCAATTTCTGATTTTATTCCATTAAAATATCTGATAAAATCTTCATGAATCAGATAATTTGAATCATGAATTTTTTTATACCATTCATCATCAGCACCTTTCCATTCTGAACCATATGTTTTTTTCCCAACAATTTTTGTTTTGATCTCTCGTGATATAGTATTTTTAATAGCTTTGATGTCCATTATGACTACTAAAAATCATAATGATTTATAATTTATGATTTATTCATAATTCATTTAGTCATTAGTTTTTTTAATCCGTCAGCTAATTCTATACTATAATTCCAATCTATTTTTTCTTTAGATGATGAAGTATCTGCTTGACTTTTTTCAATATCTCCTTCTTGTTCTTCATCAAAATTTGGAGAAAGGTTTTTTGAAGAAATTTTTATCATCATTTTTGCTAATTCTAAAATCGAAATTGATTTACCTGTACCAATATTAAAAAAACCTTGATTAGTATTAGATTCCATGGCCATTAAATTTGCTTTAGCAACATCCTCTACAGAAATGAAATCTCTTATTTGATTACCTTTTCCATGAATAATTGGAGATAGATTATTAGATAATTTCTTCATAAACTGTGTAATCACACCAGCATATGTTCCAGTTTGTCCTTTTCCGTAGACGTTAAAATATCTTAAACCAATTATCTTTACACCTTCTTCCCATTTTTTTCCAGCAAGATGTTCCTTTTCCAATTTTGTTTTTCCATATGGATTAATAGGATTTTTATCATCATTTTCTTTAATGGGAACATTTTTCACGTCTCCATATACACTTGAACTACTAGCAAAAACAACTTTTACATCTAATTCTTTTGCAATTTTAAAAATATTTTTTGTCCCATTTACATTTACATCAAAATATTCCTCAGGGTTTAGAAATGATTCAGATACCACTGTTAATGCTGCTTGATGAAAAATTCCGTTTATACCCGTGATAACATCCTTCATTTTTTCATAATCTCTAATGTCAATTTTGTGAAATATTATTTCATCTTTAATATTTTCTAGTCTAGAAAGATTTCCTGTATGAAGATTATCGATAATTATTATTTGATGACCTTCTTTAAGTAATAATTTAGCAATATTACTACCAATAAACCCTGCACCTCCTGTAATTACATACTTCATATTTGATGTGATTTTATGCGATTTTTATATTTTGGTTAACAATAATTAAAAAAGTAAATAATCAAGCATAAATGAAGATTTATGACCCTCATGAAAACAATTTTAGAAATGAATGAATTAGAAATAGTTGAAGCAATTCAATCTGGAAAATTGAAAATATGTGTGATAGGAATTGGAAGAATAGGTTTACCTACAGCACTTTCTTTTGCTAATTCTGGTTTGACAACAGTTGGTGTAGACATTAATGAGCAACTAGTTAAACTGATAAATTCTGGAAATTTTCCTTTGAAAGATGAACCTGGTTATGATGTAATTTTTGATAAAGTAATTAATCAAAAAAAATTTAGAGCTACAACTAATTTCAGTGAAGGTGTAAATTCAAGTGATGTAATTGTATTGTCTCTTCCTACTCCAATGGATATAAATAATATTCCTGATTATACTGCACTACTTTCAGTAGCAAAAAAACTTCATAATGAAATATCTGATGGAAAAGTGATCATAATTGAGAGTACCGTAGAACCAAATTTTGTAGAAAAAGATTTTTTAGATATTCTTGAAGGAGATGATCAAAAATTAAAGTTAGGAAAAAATTTTAGTTTGGGAGTTTGTCCTGAAACTGCAAATCCTGGACAAATTCTTAATGATTTTGAAAGATTACCTCGTTTAGTTGGTGCAATGGATGATCAGACTCAAAATTTAATTATTAAAATTTACAAACATGTTTTTACTGTAAATCTGATTCCAATGCCAAATTGTAAAACTGCAAATGCAGTAAAACTTACAACAAATGTTTTCCGCGATCTGAATATTGCATTTGTAAATGAATTGGCATTAGTTTTTGAAAAAGCAGGAATAGATATTATGACTGTTCTTGAAGCAGCAAAAACAAAATACAATTTTCAAGTACATTATCCTAGTGCAGGTGTGGGAGGTCCTTGTTTACCTGTAAATTCATATCAAATGATAAATTTTGCAAAAAATTTTACTTCAAAAACTTTTGATTTAGTTGAGAATGGAAGAAAAATAAATGAAATGATGCCATTTCATACTGTTGATCTTCTTAAGGATGCATTTAGTGAAATAAATAAATCATTATCTGATTCCTCTGTACTCATTTTAGGTGTTTCATACAAACCTGATGTTAAAGATATACAACTATCTCCAGTGGAAAAAATCATTGAAATCATAAAAGGGACTGGAGCAAAAATCTCAATTTATGATCCATATTATAAAAATTCTGAAGTCTTTGGAATACAATCTTCAAGTAATCTAATTTCTAGTATAGAAGAATGTGATGCATTAATTATTGCAACTGCACATAAAGAATTTCATGATCTTGAAGCATCATTTTTGAAATCTAAAATGCAAACTCCAATAGTTATTGACTCAAAATGTATTATTAATCAATTTGATGCAAAAAAAGCTGGATTAATTTATAGAGGAATTGGTCGCGGCAAAATTTAATCAAGGAAATATTTCTGATTCAATTAGAAATATTCTTACATTAAGATATGATCAATCTCAAAAACCATTATTACCACATTTAACTTGGAAAGATTTTTCACCAAAATTTCATGTTGATGATATATCTATTGAAAAAAATATAAAATTATATCTTGAACAAAATATTAATCAAACAAATACTTTAGGAATTGCGTTAAGTGGTGGAATTGATTCCACTCTGGTATTACATTTAATCAAAAAATTTTTTCCTGAAATTAAAATTAATGCTTTTTCTATTAGATTTTCTAATAGTACCGATGAAACAGAAATTGCTTCAAAAATAGCTAATCATTTTGATATTGATCATAATATTATTGACTTAGAAAATTATCTTCAGGAACTCCCTAAGGCAATTGGAATAACTCAATTACCTTTTTGGGATATTCATTGGTATTATGTTGCTCAAACAGCCTACAAAAAATCATCATATTTGGCTTCTGGTGATGGAGGTGATGAATTATTTGGTGGATATACTTTTAGATATAAAAAATTCCTCTCATTGATTACTTCAAATTCTACACCTATTGAAAAAGTAGAAGCATATATTCAATGTCATGAAAGAGATCATGTTCCAGATCAACAAAATATTTTTGGTAAAAATCTTTCTTTTTCATGGAAAGATTATTTTAAATTTTTACTTCCTTATTTTGAAAATAATTTATCATTATTAGATCAATTATTTTTAGCTGATTATAATGGCAAGTTATTGTATAATTTTTCTATTGTTAATAATTCAATAAATAATTTTTTTAATATTAAATCCATTACTCCTCTTTTAAACCCCTCATTTTTGAAATCCACTTCTCATTTACTTAATTCTGAAAAATATAATGTTCAAAAGAATTTAGGGAAATTACCTCTGAGAAATATCTTACAAAAATCTAATGTATACAAATTACTTAATCCAAAGAAATTAGGTTTTAGTGTAAACACACAAAATTTATGGAAGAATTATGGTCAAAAAATTTGTTCTTATTTTCTATCTGATTCTGAAATTGTAAAAGAAAATTTTGTTAATAATGATTGGATACAAAAATATCTCAATCAAGATGATTTAGATGTTAGATATGTCAATAAATTACTTGGATTATTAGCTTGTGAGATTTGGTATAGAATATTTATCACAAAAACTATGAAATCAGATGAACAATTAATTTTTTAACCATTCAAAAATTCTTTTGTTGATTCCAAGAATTTTTCTGCAATAATATCCCATTCAAACTCTTTCTTTACAAATTTCCTTCCTTCTATACCCATTTGTTTAGATTTATGATTATCATTAAGTAAAATTTCTATTTTATCTTCTAGATGTTTGACGTTTCCTTTTTCTATTAAAAATCCTGTTTTATTATTAATCATTAATTCTGGAATTCCTCCCACATTTGTTGCAATTACTGGTTTTTCCATTAATTGAGCTTCTTGAAGTGTTAATGGGGACATGTCAATTCCACTAATCAGTGCGTAAATATCAATTTCAGAAAGAAATTCTCTCACTTTATTTGGATATTCTAATGAACCTAACCATTGAAAATTTTTATATTTTTTTAATTTTGATAAAATATTTTCTCGATAAGGACCATCCCCTACCCAATAAAATGTAACATTTGGAAATTTTTGAAAGATTTTTTCAAGAATTAACATCTCCCGTGTTTTCCCCCATATTGATGCACTTTGTAATAATCCCACACATGGATGGTTTAATTTCATTCCATCTGTGGAATGCCATCTTTTAGAATCAATTCCTTGATACATAACTTTTGATTTATTTGGGTATTTTTCATCTGTAATATTTTTCAAATAATCACAAATGGGTAAAATTAGTTTTGAATTTTTGAAACATTTCTCAGCAATTTTATTTTTGTACCATAAAACAGATCTCATAATTGGATCACTATACAAAGTTTCTTTTGCCCATTGAATTTCTGACCAATAATCTCCTCGTAAATGAACAAATAATGGAATATCCGTTTTTGATGCAGTTAATCCAAAATGTAATTGTCTATCTACCATAATTGCATCTGGTTTAAATTCAGAAATTATTTTTTCAAATTTTTTCTTGGTAGGAAACCAATCTTTTATTTTTCTACTAGGAAATCCTGAAATCACGTCAATATCATGTACTAACAAATATTCTGAATTTTGTTTTTTTAATGCTTCACCAAATTCTTTTAGATGAAATAGTTTGGATGTTGCTCCTCCGATTAATAATTTCATTTAATGTACATCCCATAGGTTCCTTTCCCACAATATTTTTCTTTATATCTTTTAGGTATTTTTTTAATAATTTTAAATTTTAAATCTCCCAAAATAATCAAACTCAATTTTTTACATTGAAATGTAGGTAATTCAAAATGAGAATTATTGGTATATTTTTCAGTAGGAGAATCATATGAAATACAAATCATAAATCTTTTTTGTTTAATACCTTAATCAAAATATCTATTATAATTAATTTTATAAAAAAATCAAGAAAATTTCTTATTAGTGAACTTGATATAGCATAACTTAAAAGAATTATTGTGAGACGTAACTTAGCTTTTAGAGCATGGTATTATTTTAGAAATGGCTGGGCTACTTATTTTGCATTTATTTTTGCTGCAATTAATACTCTTACTGTAACATATTTTCTTGCTATAGAAAAATACCCATTTCTGAATTCTTTATTTCCAACATTTGTTCATTATGTTGTATTAGTTAGTGTAATTGGAATTCCTATTTTGATCTTAATAGGATATATTCATTTTAAACGTTCATCTGCATATCGTTCAGAAGCAGATATTAGCATGGAAGTTAATCCATATTTTAGAAGAATTCTTCTTAACACTGAAATGATAATTCCTTTACATCTAAAATTGTCTGAGGTAATCGTTAAGCTGTCAAAAAATGAAAAACTTGATGAATCCCAATTGGAAGAAATCAGTAAATTACAATCCGATCTTAAAACTCATATTTCTTTACAAGATGGAATATATAAAAGGGATAAAATTGAAAATTCTTCTATAAAAAAACTCAAGGAACTTGATGATACATAAATTTGTTACATTGAAATTAAATTTTTTATATTTATTGAAATGACTAATCTTAAAAAAAAAATCAAAGTTGCATTTATTTACAAACCATGTAAAACATTAACAACAGAAAATTTTTTTACTCTCTCTTATCATTTTTTTATGAATGCAATAAAAAGAAATGATGAAATTGATATTTCATATTTTCCATGTAAAAATTCTTTTGATACAACAAAACTTGTAGGTAAATATGATGTAATTTTATTATTTGAAAATTGGTACAACTGTGTTCCTGATGAATTATTAAATATTAAAAAAGTTGGAATTCCTGTAATTGCTAAAGTTGGAGATCTTCATGCTTCTAACTTATATGATCCAGAAACTTTTCATGAAAAATATAATATATCTGGATATTTTGGATATCAAAATATCAAAAATTTTTATGAATATTTTCCATCTCGTTATATCTATGAAACTGTTATTTTTGGCCTTGAACCAAAATTATTCTCCAACATCAATCCTTTTTCAAATAGAATTTCAGGAAAAATACTAAATTCTGGTGCTACTGGAAATACTAAAATATTATCTAGAATTTTTAATAAAATTACAAATCCAGATAACGCACTACATCATTATCATTTAAGAACTATGTGTAATAAACTTCCATATGTAGACTATACATCTACATTAGAACATGAATTTGTAGGTGATAAATATCCGTTATTATTACAGAAATATTGTGCTGCTATTGCTGCCACAACAACGAATTACACAGCAAAATATCTTGAAATCCCAGCTGCAGGATGTTTATCTTTCATGGAAGTTAACGATAAGAATAAAGCTGAAACTTTAGGTTTTGTTGATGGAAAAAATGCTATTTTTATCAATGAAAAAACATACAAAAAAAAATTTGAAGAATATTTAGATTCAGTAGATGATCCTAAATGGAAAATAATTGCTGAATCTGGATGTGATTATGTAATGAAGAATTTAACAAATGATAAAGCTGTAGAATCATTGGTAAATTTATTTCAAAAATTTATGTAGATTAAGTTGAAGGTTTAATTAAAATGGTAAAAATTCATCAAGTAATTCTTGAATAACTTTTTGTAATTTATCTTTGGGAATTTTTCCTACTGTTTGAGAGCTAAATTCGTCATTTGAAACCTTCCTTTTGTTCTTTGCTTTAGAAATTTTATAAAAACTACCCATATCTTGACAATAATTTATTTCATTAGGAGTAACTAAATATTCATGAAACCTTTCATGAATTCTTGTTTTAGAAACAGTAATTTTTTGTTTATATTTAATCTGTTTTGCCCCACAAACTTCAATCATTGATTCAGCGAGATCTTTAATTTTAACAGATGGCATTTTTAAAATAAAAATTTCTCCTCCTTTTGAAATAACTGTACTTTTAAGAATTAATTTTGCTGCATCTTGAATTGACATAATAAAACGTGTCATTCTAGAATCTGTTACAGTTATGGGAATATTTCTTCTAATCTGATCTAAAAATATTTGATATACTGAACCTCGTGAACCAATCACATTTCCAAATCTTACTATCGAAAAGATGGTTTTTTGTGAATTAATATTAGAATTTGCATTTATTGTTAATCTTTCAGCAAGTAATTTACTTGCTCCTAATGTAGTACTTGGTAATGTAGCTTTATCAGTACTAATCAAAATAAATTTTGATACATTTTCTTTTATTGATGCTTCAATGATATTACTAGTACCTAAAACATTAGTTTTTACTGCATCAAATGGATTATCTTCACAAATGTCTACATGCTTCATAGCTGCTGCATGGAAAACAATATCAATTCCACGAATCACAAAATCCAATCTTTCTTTGTCTCGTACATCGGCCATCTGATATTCTAACAAATTATTTTTTCCAAATTTTCTTAATGATTCAAAAATTGAATTTTCATCATTAGTTAAAACTCTGATGATTTTTGGTTTTAATGGTAATAGTTGTTTTATCAATCCAATACCAATACTTCCCGTTCCCCCTGTGATGAGAATTCTTTTGTTGGAAAATGTATTTTTAAGAACTTTATCGACTACCATTTAATCCCTAAAAAATATCTAGTCATAAAAGTATTCATTCAAACTTCAAATTATCATTAATAAATAACAAATTTTAAGCAAAGAAATGAAAAATTGGAAAATTCCATTATTCAAAATTTTAATTGAAAAAGAAGATATTGCTTTTGTTTCTAAAGTTTTGGAAAGAGGAATGCATTGGGCAGAAGGTCCAGAGATTGAGGAATTTGAAAATCAATTATCGCAATATGTGGGAAGAAAATATTGTGTTACATTTAATTCAGGTACATCTGCCTTACACGGAACTCTTTTAGCATTAGATGTTAAAAAAAATGATGAAATTATTGTTCCATCTTTTACTTTTATTTCTACTGTAAATTCAACATTAATGGTTAATGCCACTCCAAAATTTGTTGATATTGAAAATGATACTTTTGGCATTGATCCTACATTATTAGAGTCATCAATTACAAAAAAATCAAAGATAATTTTACCAATACATTATGGTGGATTACCCTGTAAAATTAATGAAATAAAAAAAATTTGTAAAAAAAATAATCTATTTCTTGTAGAAGATGCAGCTGAAGCTTTAGGTTCAAAAATTAAAAATAAAATGATTGGATCATTTGGTGATGTATCAATGTTTAGTTTTGCAGGAAATAAAATTTTAACCACTGGTGAGGGTGGAGCAATAACTACTGATTCATTAAAAATTGCAAATAAACTAAAATTGATTAGATCGCATGGAAGAGTAACAAAAAACTATTTCCAAAATTCTGAAAAACCAAGTTATACTCAACTTGGGTTTAATTGGAGGATGTCAAGTATTACGGCTGCTTTAGGATTAACTCAATTAAATAAATTAGAAAAATTGATTTCTATTCGTAGATATAATGCTCACTTTCTAAATTCACATTTAAAAAAAATTCACACAATTACAATTCCAAATGAGCCTAAAAATTACAAACATGTTTATCAATTTTATACAATATTACTTCCTAACCAAAAAACTAGAGATCAATTAAAAAAATTTCTAGATTCTAAACGAATTATGTCAAAAGTATTTTTTTATCCTGTACATCTAACAAATTTTTATCAAAAATTTATTCCTAAATTAAAACTTGTGAAAACAGAAAATATTTCCAATAGGGTTCTATCTTTACCTTTATTTCCAACTATGACTAAAGAAGAACTGATCTTCATATGTGATTCTATTAACACATTTTTTGAAAAATAATGATGAATAATTTATTCTATTTTAGATCTAATTAGATTGAATACTTCAACATTTTTAATCCTAATTCCATTCCTCTTATCTTTGTCAAGTTTTTAATAATTTTAATTGAACGAGAATGTAGTTCTACTCATTTTATAATCAAATTCCTTGATAAGAATATTTTTAGAAATCCAACCAATTGGAATTTCCGTAATAGTTGGTTCTAATATTTTTTAGATTATATTTGTAATTTAATTAAAAAAACCTATAAATTAAAAAGCTAATATAATTACACGTGAATGTTGGATAAAAAATGGAAAAAACCTATAATTAAACATGGAAAATTAACTAAATATAATTACGTAGTTCAATATCCTGAAAATTTGAAACTTGGAAAAAATTTTGACATTGGTGCATTTACATATATTAATTCTCATTATGGAGTTCATATAGAAGATGAAGTTCAGATAGGTTCACACTGTTCAATTTACTCACATTCTACAATTGATAATAAACAAGGTCAGATCCATTTGAAAAAAAATTGTAAAATTGGAACGCATAGTACAATTATGCCTGGAATTACTATCGGAAAAAATTCAATTATAGCCGCATATTCATTTGTTACAACTGACATTCCTGATAACCAACTCTGGATAGGTATCCCTGCAAAATTTATTAAACATATATGATAAAAACTATTTCATTATATTCTTGTTTAAATTTTCAAAACCTAAAGTATATGAAATCAGCTGGGTTTCCATCATAAAAGAAAACAATTGCAGTTAAAATAACACAGATTATAACTCCCCATGAAATTAATCCTAATTTTGCTATCTTTTCAACAATGTTAGGTCTCATATAGGAAATATAGTGTAGAACTACAAACAAAAGAATTAATGCAATTGGAATTTTGTATGCCAAAAGTATGGATTCTAAACCAACAATCTTGAAATCTAAAAATACAAATTTTGACATTGAATAAATGGCATAATCTATATCATTAACTCTAAATGGAATCCATGCTAGAAAAACAAAATATTGCATAATGCAAATTGATACAATTTTTCCAATTTTACTTCTAAAAAATTTATGATTTTGTAAGACTGGAAATCTATCTGAGATTATTTTATGCAAACTCAAATACATACCATGCATTAATCCCCATATTACAAAATTCCATGATGCTCCGTGCCATAATCCACCTAAAAACATCACAGTAGACAAATTCACATATGTTCTTATGCTTGACTTTCTATTTCCACCCAATGGAATATACAAATAATCTCTTAACCATGATGATAAAGAAATATGCCATTTACTCCAGAAATCAGATGGAGAAATTGCAAAATATGGTTTATTAAAATTCACTCGAATTTTAAATCCAAGAATAAGTGCTGCTCCAATAGCAATATCTGAATATCCTGAAAAATCACAATAAATCTGTATTCCAAATGCTATAGTACCTAAAATAATCACAAATGAATCCTGGCCAATTGGATATGCAAAAATCTCGTTTACTAATGGAGCAATATTATCTGCAAAAAACATTTTTTTTAAAAACCCAAAAGCCATAATTGTTAATCCCAATTTTAAATTGGAATTGTGAATGAGTATCTGTTTGAAATTATCACTACCTACTTGCATTTTTTCTCGTAATTGTGGAAGAAAATCTACTGCTCTGATAATGGGTCCCGCAACTAATTGTGGGAAAAATGCAACAAATAATGCAAATTCTCTAAATGATTTACTTGGTTCAAGTTTTCCTCGATAAATATCAACAGTATAACTAATTGTTTGAAATGTATAAAACGAAATACCAATTGGAAGTACTAAATTCAAAAATGGAATTTCATTTGCAATATTGAAATACTCTCCAAGAAAATTAAATTGCAAAATTGCAAAATCTGAGTATTTGAAGAATCCTAATAATCCTAAATTTCCTGCAAGACTGATTATTAATAATTTTTTCTTTTTTGAAATATCTTTTGTATTCCAAATTGCTTTACCTACGTAAAAATCAAGAATAGTAGATACTATCAAAAGAAGAATTAAGTAATTACTAGAATAATAAAAGAAAAAATAACTAGCAAATAAAAGAAACAGATGTTGAAATTTTCTATTTTTTATAATAACAATAGTAGTTAATATGATAATAAAGAAAATTACAAAATCAATAGTATTGAATAACATTATTTATTTATCTCACTTAAAATTATTTTTGTAATATCTTCACTGAAAATTATACTTTGAGGATTGAATGCAACATGAGATAAATCTGTCCATATGGGTAACTCCTCATATTTTTCTGTAAAATCATAAAATTCAATATCAAACTTTTTAGCAATATCACTTAACATAAAATGTAACTCTTCTCTTTCAGAATTAGGTACCACATCTAAGTAGGCTTTTGGAAGAGGAATGGAAAATAATATGACTTTGATATCATTTTTCTTTAATTCTACAATTATTTTCTCAAAGTTATCTAATTGTACATCATCAATATTAAAATCCACTACCCCTGTCACACTTTTTGAAACTTGTTTTTTTAATTCATCATCATCTATAATTATAGTTGAACGAATTCCCAATTCTGTAAATGGAGTATTAATTTGATTTATTTTTCTAGTATTTTTAAGATCGGCTGCAGTATCTCCTAATAGATATTTTATAGCTTTTAGTGTTGTTAATTTAGGATTAATAGAAATATCAAACTCAAAATTTTTCTTAATTTGTGAAACTGCAAAAATATTTTCTGTTTTTATTTCTGATGCAAAATCCCTAAACGTAATTCCATACAGAACAATCATGGGTTCAAGATTGATGGTTTTCTCTAAACTGTCAAATCGCTTTTTTGGGTTATCGCTATCGTAACTCAAATTATATGCTGTAAAATCATTATGTGATTGTTCAATTTTTTGGATAATGTGAGTATTGTTTAAAACGCCAGTTTGACTTGACCCAAAAATAAAGATTTTTTTAATATTAGAATCAAATCCCTGTTCAAAAAATATGTTTTTGGAAATATTAGAATTAGGAATTGGAACAATATTTTGAAGGATCATCATTGATGATAATACAATTAAAAAAACAATTGAAATCACAATAACAATTTGGATATTTGTGTTGAAAACCATCTACTTTTCTAAATATCAATAATATAATTAGTGTTGATTTAGACAATAGTTGTAATTGTTTTAACTTTTGTCTATTAATTTCTCGAGAAATTTTAAATCCTAGAATAAAATGTATTTTATATGAATAATCAAAACATATTTCTGTTTATCGTAATTGCATCATCATTTTTTGTTTTAGGTGTTTTTTTTGTAGGTTATGAAATATATCCATATGAACAACTTTATTCATTATATTCACAAACAACTAATTCACATGACACAAAAATTAATAATTTGATAAATCTAAATGAAAATGAAATTATTGAATTGATTGAATTAGATAGTAATAATATTTCATCTACCAAAACTCATTTAATAAATTATCTTTGGCCTAATTCAAATACACCATTTACAATTTTTCCATCTAAAGTTGAAACAAATATTTCGGATGTAAAATATTCAGATTTAAGTAATCTTAAACAAATTAATGAAATTACAATAACTATGGATCATAATTTAAATTCTATTGCATATCTTTTTCTTCCAACTCAATCCAATAATGAATTAATGATTTATCATCAAGGACATTCTGGAGATTTTTTTAATGGGAAATCAATTATTCAAAAATTTCTAAATGATGGGTACCCTGTACTTGCATTATCTATGCCATTGTTAGGTATGAATAATCAACCAATTATTGAAAATGAAAATTTTGGTAAAATACAACTTTCATCTCATAATCATTTCCAATTGATTGACAATCCTACTTTTTCTTCTATGAAATATTTTGTTGAACCAGTAATAGTATCTCTGAATCATATATCTCAAAATTATAATTTTCAGATTTTTCGAATGATTGGAATATCTGGTGGAGGATGGACTACAACTGTTGTATCTGCCATAGATGATAGAATCAAACATAGTTATTCAGTCTCGGGTTCTATTCCAATTTTCCTTAGAACATCACCATCCGATTTAGGTGATTATGAACAAATTAATTCAGATTTTTATAATATTGCAAATTATCTTGAACTTTATATTTTGAGTTCCTATGGTGATGATCGTCGTTATATTCAAATTTTTAATTATTATGATCCATGCTGTTTTTCTGGAGACAATTATAAAATTTATGTAGATATTATACGTGATAAATTAAAAGAGATAGGCTCTGGTTACTTTTTTGCTTATTTAGATGACACCCATTTAGAACATAAAATATCTGATTTTGCAATTGAATTAATTATTGAAGATATTAATTCTAATCCTTTAGCATGATATTGTCATAATTTATTTTAAAAATTTTCATATGATAACTATATCCTTCTACTTTAGAATCAAAAATTTTTTCTAAATATGGATATACTTCTTCATTATTATACACATCCCCTAGAAATTTATCATTTCTATTAGGATCTGAATAAAATTTTTCATCTACAACTAAATGAGTTAATTTTTTTCCTTTACTATTTTTTAGAAATTTTTCTGTGGTGTTTATTCCATCTGATGAAACAAATGTTATATTTTCAGTTATTGACTCTTTTAAAATTGGGAAATCATAATTGTTTAAATGCGCTACTCTAAGATATGCACCTTCTGGATAATATGGATTTATGATACTGGTATTTTCAAGTATTTTTCCTGCTAAAAAATATGCATCGCGTTCATACTCATAATTTATTTTTTTATACTCTAAGAAAATAATTGATGATAATATGATGCCAGAAATAATTAATATGATTAGTAAATTTGGTTTTTTTGATTTTTGACTTATTTTGCTAATAACATAACTTGAGATAATACATAATATTGGAAATATAATAAACAAATATCGAGTTTCTTGAATTTCTCTACCATATGCATATAATGCTGGTAATAGAAGAAATACCCCAATTAAAAATAAGGAAAATACTTTATGATTAAATAAATTTTTTTTATCTTTTAAAATTAAAATTATACTTAATGGGATAAAAAATATAAACGTAGGTAGTAATATCCATCCAAAAAATTTAATGAAATTTTCAAATGCTGTTACAATAAATTGTTCTAGAAAAAATGAACTTGTATTACTTTCTCTAGTTTCTAAATCATAAACAGCTTCTGGACCTGCAATTACATGACTAATTAATCCATCATTTCCAGTAATCTCTGTTCTAACATATGCCATGGGAGTTAATATTAGAATAAATATTGAAATCATTACAGAATATCTTAATATTGTTTTTTTATTTATTTTAAAACGAATAAAATACATTATTGAAAATGGAATAATTATTAATAATCCTTCATATCTTATTAACGAAAAAATAGCTGCAATTACAAATGCAAAAAATATATTTTTTTGTTTATCACTTAGAAATAAAAAAATTGATGTGATTCCTAAAAAAATGAATAAAGGTTCCGTTAATCCTGTTAAAGAATTTTGAATTATTCTAGGATCTAAAACAAATATTGCTGATGCTACAAGGGAATATTCTTTTTTTACAAATTTATTACATGTTAGAAAAATTGGAATAATTGTTAATACGGAAATAAATATCGTTAATGTTCTTTGAATACCCATATAATCCAGAAAATTTTCTGAAGTATTCATGGAAAAAAATAATGATAGAAAAGCTGGCCAACCATTATTTGGAAATGAATAATTTGTTGGGAATCCGCCAATTATGCTCATATCATTTGCATACCAAAAATACATTAGACCGTCTAATACTATTGGTAATTCATATGGATAGTATATTGCTCTGATGATAATTCCAATTATTGATAAAATCACTAATACGATAATTGGTTTTTTAATAATTTTTTCAAATAATAATTCATATTTTGATCTAGGGTTTTTCTGTTGTGAATCGTTTGACATTTTTTTATCTTGGCATTCTCCAAAAATTAGAATTAATTATACCCTATTACCTTCTCTAACCACAGATACGAGAGAATATAACAAAATTGCTGTAATTGTAAGAATTACTGCTATTATGGTAGTTCCGACTCCAATCAATGCAATATTTGTAATTAATTTACCACCTTCAGTATACAATTGGATTGACCATATTGTAAATGAAAATCCTATTATCATTAAAATTATTGCAGGAACTCCGTAGAATTTTAACGGGTGCTCAATTGATGTATATTTTATAGTACTTAGTAACACAGATGTTCCATGTGAAATTGGGTTATGTGTGGAAGTATTTTTCCCTTCGTACAAAATTTTTATTGGAACTTCAGATATTTTAAATCCTAAAGTTGATGATTTAATTAAAATTTCTGTTGAAATTCCCATCCCTACATCTGAAGGTGACAATTGTTCTAAAACTTGTTTTGAATATGCTCTAAAACCACTTTGTGAATCTGTTATTTTTTGATTAATTGAAGCATTTGTAATCTTTGTAATAATTTTGATTCCAATTTTTCTATATTCTGGAACTTCGGAATTCTTTTCATTTAGAAATCTAGAACCAATTACAATATCTGTTTTATTTTCAATTATTGGTTGAATTACATGTTTAATGTCTTCAATTCTATGTTGTCCATCTGCATCAAACGTAACTAAAATATCAGAATTAATTTCTTTAGCCTTTAGAAATATACTTCTAATTGCGGCTCCATATCCTAAATTTTTTGGATGATTAATTACTATTACACCTAATTCCTCAGCAATCTTATTTGTAAGATCTGTGGAACCATCATTACATACAATAATTGTATTAGTAATTTCTTTTAACTTCAAAATTATTCCCGCAATATTCTTTTCTTCATTATACGCTGGTATGCCTATTACTATTTCCAAATCTGATTTTAACCTATTTTTTCATGTTTATAATGTTGATGTTTAAAAATATTTTAATCTAAATCATTTTTTACTTTTAATCTTTGAATATTTTTTATTACAATATCTTGTTCTTTTCTTGTAATGCCTGGAAACATAGGTAATGAGATAATTTCTGAATATGAATTTTTACTATTAGTGATTTTATGATGTATTTTCCCATTTTTATTAAAAACTGTGAATTTATGTAATGGTTTGTAATGAACTGATGTTCTAATACCTGAAGAGAGTAATTTTTTGAATAGAATATCCCTAGATATCCCAAATTCTTTTTTGATTTTGATAATATACAAATGATGTACATCATCATCTTTATTTGAAAAATTAGGAACTTCAATTCCTTCAAGTTTATTTAAATGTAAATTATAATATTTAGCAGCAATTTTTCTTTGAAGATTTAATTTTTTGATTCTTTTTAATTGATTAATTCCTAATGCTGCACGAATTTCATCTAATCTATAATTATATCCAGGTTCAATTACATCATATTCCCAAGGTTTACCAGAAGAGAATCTATTAGATAATGTTTTTGTAATGCCATGATTTCTTGCGATCAAAACATATTTTGCAATTTCCTTTGAATTTGTTATTATCATCCCTCCTTCAATTGTTGTAATATTTTTTGTTGGGTAAAAACTAAAACACCCTGCATTTCCAAAAATACCTACATGCTTTTTTTCATTTCTAGTACCTATTGCATGTGCACAGTCTTCAATGATTTTTAAATTATATTTGTCTGCAATTTTTTTTATTTTAGTTATATTACAAATTTTACCTGCAAAATGAACTGGAATTATTGCCTTAGTTTTTTTGGTAATACTTTTTTCAATTGAATCAACTGATATGTTCAAATCATTATCTATATCTGCAAATACTGGAGTAGCACCAGTAAATAGTACTGAACTAGCTGTTGCAACAAAAGTCATATCTGGAATAATCACTTCATCGCCTTTTGATATTCCTAAAGATTTTAAACAAAGATGTAGGGATGCGGTAGCATTAGATACACCTATGGCAAATTTTGCACCTGTAAACTTTGCAAATGCTTTTTCAAATTTTTGTAATAAAGGACCATCTGTTAATAATGGGGAATTTAAAGCATTTTTCACTGCAAATTGATCATTTTTAGATATTGAAGGATAAAAAAACGGTACCTTGATTTTTGAATCTTTGAACACATCTAACTTTTTTTTTTGCAATTTTAATTCACTTATTATTATCTTTATTAAATTCATTTAGGGTTTTTTTGTATAATTCAAAAACTTTTTCTGCCATTATTTTTGAATTACACTCTGTTTTAATTTGATTAAAACCATTTTCACCTAATTTTTGAATTTTACTCTTATCATTAATTAAATCAATCATTGCATCTCCAATTTTTTCATGATTTTCTGGTTCAACTAAAATACAATTAATATTATTTTTTATAGTATATGGAATTCCATGTGCATTTGTACTAATTACTGGTTTTTTAAATGTAAAACCTTCTAATGGTGTCAATGGTGATAATTCCCATCTGGATGGTAATACTAAAAATTCACATTCTTGATACGCTTCAATCACTTCTTCTCTAGAAGGATTTTTAATTACTTTGATTAATTTATTTATTTTAAGATCTTTAATCATTTGTAACATTTCTTCTTGATAACCAAAATCTACCCCCATAATTACAATTTTAATATTTTTTTCAATTATCTTTTTTTTGATGTGATTAATAGCTAATAATAATACATCAATTCCTTTCACTTTATTAAATCTGCCAAGAAACAAAATAAATGATTCATTTATTTCAAATTTTTCTCTTAAAATTTTATTTTCAATTTTAAATTGTTCTAAATTAATACCATTTTTGATCACTTCAATTTTTGACTCATTTGTAAATTCAAGGAAAATTTTTTTTTCATATTCGTTTGCTACTATAATTTTTGTTGATTGATTAATGATGAATTTTAAAATTGGTTTTTGTAGTTTGTATAATATTTTTTTAATGATTCCCGCTTCTTTTAACTCTGGATGGGTTGTTAATCCTCCTTGATCTGCAATGATTAAAGGTATTTTTTTCTTTTTAGAAACTAATGCTGCAACAAATGATTGAAAACTCCTAATTCCAACAGTATGTAGTATATCTATTTCTTCTTTCATCATTTGAAAATACATTCCAAAATTAATATAATATAATGCAAAAGAAAACCATACGTGAGTTCGTTTGATTAAAAAATTCTCAATTTTTTCCTCTCTTGCTAACTTTTTACTGAATGTTTTTGGATTATTTGCGAAATTTAAATCAGTCGTGTAAATTGTAACTTTATTATCTTTTTTTGAAAACTCCCTTGCTAAATCTACACATAAAAATAAAATGCCTCCAAACTGTGTTGCTGGTAATGACGCTGGACAACATAAAGCAATTTTCATATCAATTTCTCTAGTTCACATTTATCACCAAATCATAAATATCTAATTATCTTTACTATCAATTTTCCAATTGTTTTACGGTAATGAACTAATATATCGAAATTTCAATATAATTAATATGAATAAATTCTCTATTTTTCTCCAAATTTTATCAAAAAATATGTTTAAACCAAAAAATATTGTAAACTTAGTCAAGGAACGAGTTGAAGTACAAGACGATGTAAAACACAAAGTACATGAATATGAATATGACTATAACTCAATTAAAGAATTTTTTAAAGATAAATTTCCTGATGTAGATCTCATTCAATATGAACTAGAATTAAATGAGATTGAAACACATGTTAATAATTTTTTAACAAAAATAAATTTAGAAAAATATCCTTCAACTGAAAAACCATATCCTGTAGATTATTCTATCAATCCAAATTCAAGAAATTTTCTATATTTTTTATGTAGGATTTTAAAACCAAAAATTGTCATTGAAACGGGTGTAGCATATGGATTTAGTTCAATTTACATTCTAAAAGCATTAGAACATAATAATTCTGGAAAATTATATTCAATAGACTCTATTTTTAGACCATGGCAGAGTGAGAAAATGATTGGTTCTGTTATACCTGAGAAACTACGAAACAGATGGAATCTTATTTTAGGATCTTCCAATGAAAAATTACAAGAAGTGTTTAATAATTTGGATGACACAGATATTTTCATCCATGATAGTCTTCATTCATATAAAAATATGATTTTTGAATTTGAATGTGCTACAAATAATATTAAACGTGGAATGATCATATCTGATGATATTTTAGATAATGATGCATTTTATGATTTTACATCAAGAGAAAAAATGAAAAATATGATTATCAAAGTACAAGATGATGTTGGGTTGGGTATAATTGAAAAAATTTAATTCTTTATTGCATAAAGAAAACCAATATCTGTAAATAATGCCTTTGTTTCAAGTTTAAAATTATGTGATTCTAAAACTTTTTTTAATTTTTCTAATAACTCAGGATGTGTATCTACCATGTGATATTCTATAATTATTTTTTCAATCATTTTAAAATATGCTGAAGGTAATTTTTCAATTATTTCATATTCTGCTCCTTCACAATCAATTTTAAGCAGATTACATTTTTTGATATTATTATCATCAAAAATCTTCATTAAGGAAATTGATTTGACAGTTATATTTTCAGATGATTCTGAAAACATACTATGTCCGGATTCATCATTATTGATAAATAATGTTACTGTTGAATTTGAATTAGATACTGCTAAATTAAAAATTTTAACTTTTTTTAGATTATTTGATATAATATTTTTATTTAACAATTCAAAATTATCTTTCATAGGTTCAAAAGAGTAGATTTCACCATTTTTAGAAAATTGTGATGCGTATATAGTAAATAATCCAATATGTGCCCCAATGTCAATTATTACATCATTTGATTCAATGCTAAAATTTTCTCTTTTGTATTCTTCTATTAACCATACATGTGTTAATGCCATCAAATCAGTTGAGTTAACACGAATACTGATCTTTTGACCTAATTTAGTTTCAAAAACAGCAAATTCTTTTTTTGTTAATTTAAAATAGATTTTGGGATAAATATACCAATTTTTAAATATTTTTCTTGATCTAAGAAAAATTTGAATTTTTGAATAAATGTTTACCATATTTGTATTAAAAATATGTGAAATATATCTTGACAGTTTTAATGTGTGAATGAATTTTTAACCAACCATTAGTAAAATATTTTAATGAAAATAATGATTACTGGTGGTTTTGGATTTGTTGGGAGTCATTTGTCTGAATCACTTGTAAAAAATCATAAATTGATTCTTCTTACAAGGAGTAAAAAAAAATGGAAAAATATTGAACAAATCGCAAAAAAAGTAATTATTGAATATGTTGATATTACCAATTTTAAAAAACTAGAAAATTGTATTAAAAAACACAAACCTGAGGTTATTATTCATTTAGCAGGAGAAACATCACATTCTCGTTCATTTGAAAAACCTCTTGATGATATTGATATTAATATTAAATCCACTGTTGCACTTTTAGAATTAATTAGAAAATACATTCCAAAATGTAAATTCATTCTAGGTAGTACGTTTATTGTAATTGGAAAACCAAAAAAACTACCTGTAAATGAAGAAACATATTGTAATCCAACTACACTATATGGTGTAAATAGATTAGCTAGTGAAACATATTGTAAAATATATCATGATGTTTATGGATTAAAAACAATGATTTTTAGAATAACAAATTCTTTTGGTCCTCGTGAACAAATAATTCCAAATAAAAATGCAATAAATTATTTGATATATAGAGCATATTCTGGTCAAGATATTACCATTTTTAATGAAGGTAAATTTTTTAGGGATTTAATTTTTATTTCAGATGTTATTTCCGCAATTCAGACAATCATAAAAAAAGGAAAAGCAGGAGAAACTTATTGGATATCTTCAGGAAAAAAAACATGGTTTTCTAAATTAGGAAAATTATTGGAAAAAAATACTAATGCATACGTAAAGTTTACTCCAACCCCTAAATATACAAAAAAAGTTGATGTGGGAAATTTTGTTGTAGATAATTCAAAGTTAAAAAAATTAGGTTGGGTTCCAAAAATTACAACAGAGAAAGGAATAACAAAAACTTTAGATTATTTTTCTTCTAAAAAATAATATCATTTTTTTTAATTCAACTATTAAAAATGAAATTTTGCATAAATATTAAATAATCATTTACTAGATTCATTTTATTGTCATCTCTTAATCTAACTTTTGTTAATCATGCTTCAGTAATATTTTCACATAATAAAATTAATTTGATTACTGATCCATGGCTATTTGGTGCCGCTTTTAACAATAGTTGGGAATTAATTTCTAAATCAAAAATGCAGATTGAAGATTTTAAAAATATATCACATATTTGGTTTTCACATGAACACCCTGATCATTTTTATCCACGTGTTTTGTCTTCAATACCTGAAGAAATAAGAAAAAAAATTACCGTTCTTTTTCAAAATACTCTTGATCATAGAGTGGCAACAAAATGTAAAGAACTTGGTTTTACTGTAATTGAAATGAAACATAATGAATTCTATAAATTGGATAGTGATTTTCAAGTAAAATGTAGACCTTATCTTCTTTATGATTCTTTATTGTATTTAGAAATTAACAAAAAGAAAATTTTGAATCTTAATGACTGTGGTGTTGATAGTTTAAGACAAGCAAAATACATTCATAAAATTACTGGAGATGTTGATTTACTTTTAACGCAATTTGGATATGCGGCTCATATTGGAGATCCTGAAGATGTTGAATTAAGAAAACAAACATCAAAAGAAAAATTAACAAGAATTAAAATTCAATCACAAGTATTTAACGCAAAACAAATTATCCCTTTTGCAAGTTTTGTTTGGTTTTCTCATGAAGATAATTTTTATATGAATGATGAAGTAAATAAAATTAGAAATGTTGAAGAATTTATTAGAAAAGAAACTAAATCTGATCCAATAATTCTTTATCCTGGTGATCAATGGATGATAGGAAATAAAAATGACAATGGTAAGGCAATAGAACTCTATGAAAATGATTTTAATAAAGAACATGAACCATTTAGAAATTCCCCTAAAATCCCATTTGAAGATCTTCAAACATATTCAAATAATTATATTAAAAATATTCGTAATAGAAATAATTGGGTTTTGATAAAGTTAGCTCATAAAATATCATTTTTAAAAACGGCTAAAATCTACTTAAAAGATTTAGATCTTTCAATTACATTTGATCTTATTCATGGAATAAACAAATCAAATTTTTTAAAGAACAATGCTGATATTATAATGGATTCTGATAGCCTTGCTTTTGCATTTAATTTTGATTATGGTGCAGATACTTTATTGGCAAATGCAAGATTCCGAAAATCTGGTGGAAGAACAATGATATTTTTTCGGCAATTTATGATTGGTACGCTAAACAATAATGGTAGAACCTTCCCATTTGGTATCATTGGATTTTTACTACGTGAAAGAAGTATGTGGAAATCTCTATTTGTAGAAGCTATATTGGGAAAATATGATTTTCAATAATTATTTTTATTTCAATCCTAAACGAGATAACATACTTAATTTTTCAAATATTTTATTCAATAATGTATTATCATCTTTTTCTATTACCCATTGAGGTACTTCAATTTTATTTTCAAATTTTTTAATTAATTCAATATCATTTATAGTCCTATTATTTTGAATTAAATTGTAATTTTTTGAAATTGTATTAAGATTTTTTAAAATATCTATATTTGCTTTAATTTTTGCTGATATGAATCCTTTTTTTAAATAAAATAATGATACTGCAATATCTACTAAAATCAAAGATGGAAACATTTTGAAAATTGTTTTTTTATTATAATTTTTCATTAAACAATATAATCTATTTCGTTCCATTAAAAAAAATTTAAATGAATTCCACTTGAAACTATATCCTTCTAACGGATGATAAATAATTGATTTATGTATGTAAAATGATTTTACCCCTTTTAATCTCCCTCTCCAACATAAATCCAAATCATCATGATATGCAAATAAGAACGAATCAAAATTTCCAATTTTTCTAAAAATATTTGATGATGAAAATAAACATGTACCTGATGCATATCCTACTTCTTCATCTTTTTCATATTGCCCGAAATCTTTACTTCCTTTTCCTCTTGAAAATCCAAATCCAAATAATTGAATCATATTTCCTGCACTAATGATAATATTGTGATTTGTAGTAGCTAAAATCTTTGGTTGGTATAATCCATCACCGTATTTTCTAAAAGCAATTAAGAGTTGATTTAACCATTCTGGTTCTACAATTACATCTGGATTTAGAATTACCAGAAATTTACCATTTGCATGTTCTATTCCTACATTATTTCCTCCACAATACCCTAAATTTTTTTCATTTTCAATCAAAATGATATTTTCAAATTTTTCTTTACATTTTTTATGGCTATTGTCCTTTGAAACATTGTCTACAATAATTACTTCTAAATTCTTATAATCTGATTTAAAAACTGATTCTACACAATCTAGCAGCAGATTTCCTGCATTATAATTTAAAATAATTATGCTGATTAATGGTTCTTTTTTTTCCACTTCTTATGTCCTTGAATTATTTATATAAAAAATTAACATTGAAATTCTATTAAATTTTGATATTAGTTCCTTCACCTAATAATAACTCTTTTTCATTATTTACCGTTTGATTAATTTTTGAGTTAGATGAAATAATACTATTTTTAATTTTTATCTGAGTCATTATTTCACAATTTTCCATAATAATTGAATCTTGAATATTAGCTTTTGAAATTTTTGTATTATTTCCTATACTGGTGTTGGGTCCAATTGATGCATTTTTTTCTAAAATACAATTATTCCCTATAATTACCGGACCTACAAGTTTACAATTATCTTTTATAGTGGTATCAAAACCGATACTGACATTTCCGTTGATTGAAACATTTTCACCTATTTTACCATTTAATGATGAATTCATATTTTTCAAAATTTCTTTGTTAGCATTTATGATGTCTTCTGGAGTTCCAGTATCTTTCCAATAATCTGTAATAGTATGATATGTGATCTTATTTCCTTCTTCTAAAAGCATTTGAAGTGCATCAGTGATTTCCAATTCATTTCGCCATGATGGTTTTAATCTATTAATAACATCAAAAATTTTTGGTGTTAAAAAATAAATTCCAGTAACCGCTAAGTTTGTAGGTGGAATTTTTGGTTTTTCCATGATTTTTATAATTTTTCCATTTTCTACATCTGCTATACCGAATCTTGAAGGATTATCCACTTCACATAATAAAACAGATGCATCATCATCAGAATTTTTAAATTCTTTTGCAATATGTTCAATTCTTTTTTGAATAATATTATCTCCTAAAAATACAAGAAATTTTTCATTGTTTACAAAATTTTTACAAAGTTGAATTGCATGAGCTATTCCCTTTGGAGATTCTTGAGAAATATATGTAAATTTTACACCAAAATCATCACCATTTCCATAATATTCTTTTACTTTGTTTGCTCCTATGCCTCCAATGATAATTGCAATTTCATCAATTCCTGTATTTTTTATTGATTCTACACAATACTGAGACATGGGTTTATTTGCAATTGGCAAAAGTTGTTTCGGTCCAGTATGAGTTAATGGTCTTAATCTAGTTCCATGACCTCCGTGTAGAATAATTCCTTTCATTTTAGAATTTGAAAATCATTCATTAATAAATTAAATCTAATTTTTCCACGGAGTTGATTTCAATACTTTATTTGAAATATTTTTCCACCATTCTTTGTTATTAAGATACCATTTTACTGTTTTTTCCATACCTTCTTTAAATTCAATTTCATGTTTCCATTTTAACTCATTTCGAATTTTTTTAGATTCCATACTATATCTAAAATCATGTCCTGGCCTATCTTCTACAAAAGTCATCAAATCCTCTGGTTTATTCATAATAGAAAGAATTTCTTTTATTATCTCTATATTGGTAATTTCATTTTTTGCAGAAATGTTGTAAGATTGCCCTTTTTTTCCATCAAGAAAAACTTTTTCAATAGCTGAACAATGATCTGTTACATACAACCAATCCCTCACATTTTTACCTGTCCCATAAATGGGGATTTCTTTATCATAATAAGCTAAAATTATTGTTTTTGGAATTAATTTTTCAGCAAATTGACGTGGACCATAATTATTTGTACATCTAGTAATCACACAATCAGAATCATATGTTTTTACATATGAGTTGATTAACAATTCTGCTGCAGCTTTTGTTGCAGAATATGGACTAGAAGGATTAAATCGTGTTTCTTCTATAGCACTTTGTTGATTTAAACTTCCATATACTTCATCAGTTGAAATATGGATGAGTTTTTTATTCTTATTTTTAATTAATTCTAATATAGTAAAAATTCCTTCCACATTTGATTTTAAAAATGGTTTTGCATTTGAAATACTTCTATCTACAAAAGATTCAGCTGCAAAATTAATTATTATATCATTGTCATTTACTAATTTCTCCATCAATTTTATATCATTGATATTTCCTTTTTCATATTGATAATTAGGATTATTTTTAATTGCTGACAAATTTTCAGATTTTGAACCATAAAATTCAGCATCAATATTGGTAATTTTTATATCATGATATTTTTCTATTATTCTTAAAATAAAATTACTTCCAATAAATCCTAATCCTCCAGTAACTAATAACTTCATGATATCTTGATTTTTTTTCTACTAATAAAATTACATATTTTACAATCTCAATCTACAACCTTTTATTCTAATTATTTTCAAACATTGTATGAATCTGGATCGATTTATTATTCCACTAGAAAAACATCCCACTAAAGATATTGCAGATCAGCACGTTAATGGTAGTTTGACAGTTGTATGGCGTGATTGGGATAAAATTATCAATGATCCTAAGATGGTTTACATAAGTTCTGTTGAACCTGGAGAAACTAAAGGCCCACATATTCATCTCAAAAGAAATAGTTATTTTTTTTGTATTCGTGGGAAAGTTGTATTTATAATTAAAAATGAGAATGGTGAATATTTTGAAATAGAGTCAAGTGAAGAAAAACCTGAGATTATTGTTGTTCCTAAAGATTTCCCTTCAGCACATGTTAATTTAAGTTCAGATGTTTCTAGAATTCTTGTATTGGCAGATATTGCTTGGAAACCAAATGACAATGAAATGCAAAATGTAAATTTTGATGATTATGATTGGAAAAAATGGAATTCTTCATTTAAACCTGAAAAATAATTCTTATTTTTTTTTACAAAATATCCATTTGATTAGAAAAAATGATCTCCTGAAACTGAACCTGATTCAAGTATGTTAAAATAATAACCTTGAATGTATGGATTATCTGCTTTAATTGTTATCCATCCATCTTCAGAAAAAAATTCTCTTAAATCTTTATACTCATTAACTTGGATTCGTTCTTCTGCATGAGCTTTTAAAATTATTTTTTTTGTTATATGATTTGAATCTTTCATTCGATAAAAATTTAATTCTATATTTGCATCCTTCTCATATTTTTTAATTGTAGAAAAATTACCTAATGTAATTATTGTATTTTTATCTTTAAAAATTGGTGCCCAATGGAATGATCCTGGTTTATTTTCTAATTTGGGATTTCCCATTTTTGTATTGAAACAGATATTGCAAGGTAATTTTGATTTTAAACCATTAATCCCAACATTTAATCCAAATTTTAATCTTGTAGGAATTTTATTTTCTTTGAAATCTGTAAATACATTTGCTGAATAAAATTTATTTTCTAATTTATTTTCTTTTAATATTTCATTGAAATTAATTTTTATTAATTTTGCATTTGAATGTTTTACTTCTAAAAAATCTATTTTTTCATATATCATATTTCCATCTTTTTCAAAAATCTGAATATTGAGAGTAAAATCTGAAGGCGAAAAATTTGGATAAATCATTAAATTTGTAAACTGATTTTCTTGATTAAAAATGGGAATATATACAGATGAATCATTATGTTTTTCATTAATTCTATCCCAGAAGTCTGATTCATTTACACTTGTTGTACAATCATAGTAGGAATGAGTGAAACTAATTGATGGAAATGATTTTTGGATGTTTCCTACCAAAAATCTTGGATAAAATCCTTCAAAATTATGTGAAATTGATATTGAACCTTGTTTTCCTTCCAAAAATCTTGGTAAATCCAAAATATGTTCTCGAAAAATTATTTGTTTAGTTTCAAATGGATTTATTTTTCCTAATTTGAAACTACCATGAGATTTTTCTGATTTAGAATTAGTTATTGTATAATTAATTGTCCCTTCATTATTCTTTATTGGACCATTCACAAAAGATAGAAAAGAGTATAAGTCCTCAGTTTCATAAATGTCAAATCCTGTTTCTGGAACCTTAAATTCTTCATTTTCTTGAAGATCATCAAAATCGTTAAAAATTCTACCTATTGTATGAACACATGTATTGAATTTTTCATTAAAATATTCTAACACGAGTGCAGGATAAGGAAACACCATGTCTCTAGTTGTATTAAATTCTGTTTCAATTGATCCTATGAAATCAGAACTATGATTTACTTTATCTAAAAGTTCTTTTAAATTTATTGAAAAAGCTTTAACTTGATCAATTATTTTTATTTCTCTCAACAAAATTTTTCCTGATTTATTTCTTAAAGTAATTATTAGAGATACTTCAGGGATTTTTCTTTTTAATAACCAATAACCTAGAAAATTAATTCTACTTGAATAGTGTTGATTTTGTATAACTGGAAAAACACCCGAACTTCGTAAAATAGGTTTTTTTATAATATTGTTTTTTTCACCAAATTCGTTGACAGATTGAAGATGTGTGTAATAGCTTTTCATTGTAATCTTTTTTATTTTATGTCATAGTAATTTGAATTGATGGCCTTGGAATATTATGAGTCATATATCGTGAACCGTGCCATGAATTTGGTGTTTCTGCAAAACAAACCCAACTATTGTTTAGATCATCAGGTTCAAAAATAATTGTTGATTCATCCTCACTTTCAGAAATGTATGTTCCTCCCGGAGAACCTTTTATCCAATTCTTAGCAAAATAAAATAAAACAGTAAATTTGTATTCATAATCTTCTGGTTTAATACCAATGTGGTGAGAATGAGGTAGATTAAAATCTCCTTTACGATTTAAAACAAAATTAAAACTTCGTAATTTAGTTACCGATAATCCTGTATATTCACTCATTTTTTCAGCAGCTTCTTTAGAATTAAAATAATGAAATAATATATTCCAAGATTTACTCAATGATGGATCATCTTCATCTATGATGTTATTTGCTTTTGATTTTCCAAAATGCCTTTTGATTGATGATCTACTATAATCGCCTGCTGAATACCATTTATCATCTACTGATGGATAAGAATTGTATAATTCATCATACAATTCTTTGTTAATTGGATTTTTTACAAATCCATAAGGGTAAGGATGATTATTTTGGAACGTTTGTGAATTTTCTAATATTATATCCCAATCAAGAATTTCATTAGTCATTTTATCATTTTTCCTTTAATTATTTTCATATTTCTTCATTTTTTAAAATTACATTATTCATTTTATAGATTAATCCCATTACAATTCCTTTGTATAACCTGGAAATAATTGGTGACAAGATAGAATATTTCAAACTAATTTTTACATCTGCACTGACAACAATTTTTGTTTGTGAATCTACATCTGAAAAATGAATTTTCAAATTTGTTTTACTAAATGGACCTTCCAAAATTGTACTTTCTATTAATTTTGGATAATTGATTAAATGTTTAGTTTTTTGTTTAATTTCAAGATTTTTGAAAATTGTATTAAATGTTAAAACCTCTTCAGTGATAATTTCATTATTTGATTGTTCAATTATTGATATATTTTTTATCTGAGCTGGACTAAAACGCTTAAAATTTTCAAAATCTGTAGCTAACTCAAATAGTTTCTTTGAGTTTGATGGTAAAGTAACGTCCACTTCAAATTTTGCCATAACTAATTTCAAAATTTCATACTTATAAAATATTGGCATAATTTCTCTTTTGAGAATAATTTTTTATAGATTAGAAAATTACTCATCAATCCTTGTACCATACAAATATCCAGCTATGTTGCTTGAATTCTTGCTATCTGAATCTCTATACATTGTACAATTAAAACCAGAATTTTGAAGCTGCTTTAATAAATTTTCAATTTTGTATTTCCCCTTTGCAACATATTCTATTTTAATTCTATCAATTTGTTTCAATTCATTATCATTCAGAAAAAATTCACAGCCTTTACAATCTGTCTTTAAAAGATCTATACGTGTAATATTATATTTTTTAAAAACTGTACTTAAACTCATACCTTGAATTTTTGATGTTCTTGCATCTGGTCCATGTTTATTATATACAAAAGATGCACTAGTACCAATATCTGTTGAATTATCTCTATAGAAAGTCAATAATTCATCTTTACCAATTGCTGCATTAATTGGTATTATTGATTTTGATAGTTTTTCATTAAGACTTAGATTTTTTGATAATGCCTCAAAATGTTCTTTTATTGGTTCAAATGCATACACTGTCGCACCTTTACTTGCAAAGTATAATGGAGTATCACCACACTCTGACCCAACGTCTATTACAACCTTATCTTTAAAATCTATTTTAGAATTAATATGATGAAGATTTCTAATGAAAGTTTCAGTTATGGTGTTATTTGTTTGAATGTATCTCAGAAAAAATTTGATGCCTTCACTATTCTCAATTATTTTTTGATTATCTTTTGTAAAAATCCTAAATGTTTTATCTCGAAAATTTTTAATTTCTATATCTTCAGAAATAAAATTGGCACCATATTTTGGACCCCAATAGAGTAATTCAAGTAAATTCCCATCTTCAATTGATAATGGATTAAATTTAATCGTAAATCTATTCATCAGATCATTTTGTATTTCAATATCATTTTTTGAACTAATTGAAAAAGAAGATGCATAAGTTAATGCGCCTAATATACATAATAGATGATAATACTGTGAGGATTTTACTTTTAAAATATTACCGTTTGTGAATTTTACATTGATATCTCTTCCAAAAACAATTGAGAGCATCACTAAATATTTATTTTTAACAATTTTTTGAATATATGGGCCCATCAATGCAATCCAATAAATTTGATTTTTTATTGCCATAACTTTCAATTATCTTTGATTATTCCCTTTTTCAACCTATCTTTTTCAATTTTGTATTATCCTGGGAACTTACTGAAAATGAAATGAAAAATATCACTTTTGATAACTTTACTTAGATTTATTTTAAAAACATATTTTTAAATGAAATTCTTATTATTTCCTTTTAAATACGTATAATGAAATACAAAGAATAATTGATGATGCTAGGAATGCAATAGCAATTCCAATCTCTTTCATAATTGGTACTAAAATCAATAATAATGATATCATAGTTACCGCACCTAACAATCTTGAAATAAAAACAATTCTACTTTTTTCTTTTGATAATAATTTTGATGTTTGTATTTGATTGATTGATGATGGAATTGCAGCAAAACCAATTATTTGAATTATTTCTACTACCTCCAAAAATTTTGGAAAGAGAACAGGTATTATAATGGGCGATAAGAAATATACTAATAAAGATATAACGACACCAAAAATTATTGTAACAATTTTTAAATTACTATTTTCATTTCCTTCAGTATCTTCTGGTAAAATATATTTGAACACCAATCGTGGAAATGTCATCATTATTGCAAAAACTTGTAATGCTAATGCATAATTTCCAATTATTGTATAACCTACAATTGGTAAAAGTATTATTTTATCTAAATGACTTCGAAAAGTTGATGATATATTCATCATGTAATTTTCTAGAAAAAATTTAGATTCTTTTAACAAAGAAAATTTAATTTTTTCTAATCTTATTACTTTGATATAGATTATTATAAAATGTACATATGATAATGCTAAAGCAATAATCAATCCTTCATAACCAAAAATTATAACAAAAATAATACCTAATACAAAACTTAAAATTTTTTGAATTAATACATAAATTGAATATTTTTTATATAATCTTAATCCTAAAACGTATCCTAAACATAATTCATTGATTATAAATCCTATTAACAAAAATGATATATCTATTCTAGAAAAAATCCCACTAAGTGCAACAAATCCTACCAAAGATGAAATTCCTGTAACTACAAAAATAGTTGATGTAATTGGATTTTTTTTTGTAGTATAAACGATTATTGTTTCTCTTATTCCAATTAAACAAATTGAAAAAGATATGCCGACTATAGATAAAAGATAATTAATTTCTCCATATTCTTCTGGTTCAATTAATGTTGCAATAACTAACCAAAAAACTCCTCCTATTAGTGCAGAACCAAGATCTGCAATTCCTAATGCACTTAAACTTGATATGACTCCTGATTTATTAAATTTCAAAAAACCACTTTGTGACCCTTTTTAATTAGTCATATTTATTCCTAAAATCTTAATTATTTTAATTTCATCTTTGAACGTATTTTTCATATATTTTTTAAAATTTTATAGTTATTATTTATTCTATTTATTGTGGGTAATCATTATTAACAAATTTAAACAATGAAATTTGTGCATTAATCTATGGGTTTTTTTAACAAGAATTTATTATCAAAATTTTTTCCAAAACATATTGATTTATTTGAACAGATAAACAATAATGTGCTGTTTCAGACATGTATTAAGTCAAAATCGTCAAACTGTGTTTCAATTACAATACAATCAAAATCTGATTATTTTAAATTTATAAATAAAGAAATTATTAAAAATGAACCCATAGATTATCTTGAATTTGGAGTCTATGAAGGAGGCACCATTATAGATTGGCCAAAAATTAACACAAATAAAAATTCTAGATTTTTTGCCTTTGATAAATTTCCATCCAAATACGATATTCCAAAAATTGATGATGATCGAGTACATTTTGTTAAAGGATTATTTCAAGAGACTTTACCTGATTTTGTTAAAGATTTTAAATTAAAATCAAAATTAGTGATTTTTATAAATTTGAATAAGAAATTTGATACATTATACTGTTTAACTGAATTAGATAAAATATTTAATGAAAAATGTATTATTATGTTTGATCAATTTGGAAATCTACAACAAGAATTTATTGCATTTCATAATTATTTTAAATCATTTAATAGAGATTTCCAATTCGTTTGTCAAAGTGAAAATTGGAGAAAATGCACCATTGAATTATTTCCTAGAAAAAAATTACATGTTGCCTCAAAAAAATTAGAATCGTATAATCCTGATGTTCAGAAATTAAATAATAAAAAAAAAAAGCTAATGTAATTTTCTTATTAATTGATGATCTACGTTTAGATAAATTCTATGGAAAAAATAGGACTGTACACACTCCAAATATTGATTTATTATTAAAAAAATCCATTTTTTTTAATTCTGCAATTAGTTCTGCTGATGGTACTTTTGCATCTATGGGAAGTATATTTACTTCACAATACCCCTCTGTTACTGGAATAACTTGGGCAAATAATCATTCGAAATCTAGAAAATTTTTTGAAAATATTAAGCTAGGCGGTTATGAATTACATGCAACTTTTCCTACAGGTCCAGGCTATGATTTTTTCCAAACAATTTCAAAAAGTTTTAAAAAAGAAAATTGTGATCTTGTTGATTGGAAAAAAGGATTATTTGATGGAATTGATGAAATAATACACACACATCTTACTTCGAAAAAAATGAAATCACCTTGGTTTTATTATATTCATTTGATGGATATGCACTTACAAAGATCAATTCCTTCAAAATTTAAATCTAGTATGTATGGAAAAACTTTCTATGAACGTAAACTAGCATTAATTGATTTTTGGCTTGGCGAATTTTTTAAATTAATTGATCTAAATGATACTATGTTAATTTTAACTTCTGATCATGGTGAGTATGTTCTCGATAATGAAATGAGACCTGATTTTGTACCTATTCTGCAACAAAATTCACAAATTAAAAAAAATAAAATTTCAAATTCTTTCTTAGGATCATTTGCTAATTCAACCATTCCTTATTATTTGGATGAATGGGGTAGACCAAGAACTGTTGCTCAAGTTGGTCTAAAAATTATGAGAACAATTCTAACACCTTATCGACAACAAAAATTTAGAAGAACATTAGACGAATATCAAATTCGTAGTACATACAAAAGAGGAAAAAATTATCTTTTTGATGAAGCAATCAGAATTCCTTTATTATTCATAGGTGCTGGAGTAGAACATTCTGGAATGATAAATGATTTAGTTAGACATGTAGATATCTTTCCCACTTTGGCACATTTAATGAATATTCCAATTAATCAAAAAAATATTGATGGTAGAAATTTACTAAATCTTATGAATGGAAAATCTGAAAATGAAATACCTGCCATCATCGAATCAATGCCTTTACTGGAAAAACCTCTGGGTGATGTGATTGGAGTGAGAACATCAAAATACAAATATTTTCGATCTAGAGTTAATCCAAAATTAGATGTATCATTGTTTGATTTAGTAGATGATCCAAAAGAAATCAAAAATATTGCATCCTCAAAACCTGATATCATTATTGATATGGAACTAATTTTAACTGATAATTTTAAAAATATCCCTGATGTAAAAGAAGAAATCACTAATGACAAGAAAAAACTAGCATTAAAAACACTCAAAGAAATGGGATATGATTAATTTTATCTATTAATCCATTCTAACAATTTTTCTTTTAATTCTTGTTCACAATCTAAGTTTTCATCTATTACATTATTTTTTTCATGAGGATCACTTTGTAAATCATATAATTCCCAAATTTCAGTATCCATACAAAAAATTAATTTGAATCTATTATTTTTTATGCAAAATACATTTGATTTATTTGGTGACGGAAATGGACCATGTAGGGCACCTGTTTCTGAAAATGTATATTTTTCTTCAATTTCATTTTCTGAATGATTAGTTAATGTTTTCCATAAACTCGTTCCTAGATTAACATTTTCTTTACTGATATCTGCTAAATCTAAAATTGTTGGGAAAATATCTAGACTGCTATGTAATTTCTCAGAAATTTTATTTTTTTGAATATTTTCTCCTATAAATAAATAAAATGTTCTTATTGTTTCTTCATATGTAAATGACCCATAATTTCTTTCACCATACCTTTCTCCTAACCCTGTTCCATGATCTGAAAAAAATATGATAACTGTATCATTTTTGATATCTAATTCATTTACTGTATTGATTATACTTTTTGCATAATCACAAGAAATCTCAAAAATTGTATCATATCTTGTTTTATTTTCATCAATTTTATCATAAAATTCTTGATTATCCCATTCATATTTTTTTAAAACTTCTGAAACTGTTTCTCTATGAATATTTGTAAAATGTAAAAAACAGAAAAATGGTAAATTTTTTGTTTCTCCAACTACATTTTTAATCAAATCTGAATGTCTTTTTTTTAAATCATCTTTATACTCATCATGAACTTGATGCCAATCAAAACCTCTTTTTGCAATGATATCTTTATGAAGTAAATCACAACAGGTAAAGTACCCATTTTCTTTCAAAATCTCTGTAAATGTAGTTGATGTTTTTTTTAATTCTAATACATTATAATATGAATTCACGCCATTTTCCTTTCCATACATACCTGTAAAAATACTATTTACTGCACCCACTGTATATGGAAATACTGTTGATATATTATTGAAAAGAAAACCATCTTTAGAAATTTGATTAAATTTTTCTGATTTTTTTAATCTATCTACTCTTGCACCATCAATTAAAACAAAAATTATATTTTTTTTCATAATTACTTGTAATTTTGTTATTTATCCAATTATTATGTTGTTTTTTTATACCTCATAATTTTAAATTATATTTCATTTTACCATTTTGTGCTGATATAGTATATTAATTTTTAAATAATATGTACTATTTTTTTATAAATGATTTATTCAAAACAAAATGAATTAATGAATCATAGTTGAATATTTTTTTATTGAATGAAAATTATATTTTTTTAAACGATATTAATTTTTCAAAAGAAAAAATCATAAAATTAGATTCATCTAAGACGATTATCTATTCTATGAATTTTAAAGTACATCAACATCTTGAATCTTTGTCTATAAAACATGAAATTGGTGAAGATGTATTAGACGAAAATGATTTGAATTTAATTTTTGATAAAACAGTAAGCTTGTATGCATGGTATACTGATCCTCGAATTTCTAAAAAACTAGAATTTCATGATACAAACATACTTGGTATGATGGATGATGCAGAATTTCATACATTCTTAATGATAAAACTATACGAAATTCGAATAATTCAAAAATTATTGAAAAACAAATCACCAAAAAAAATTATTACAAATAGTACATTCATAAATCTTATAAAAAAAATTGTTGATAAAAAAACAGAATTTATTGAAATTGGAAAACCAATTCATGAAACTATGGTTTATAATAAAATTGAAATAAAATTTAATTTAGGAAAAATTCCAATTTCATTTAAAATTCCACGTAATTTTTATACAAAGATAAAATATTTAATTGAAAATCTTGTTTGTAGTTCAAATAATCTCTGGCTAGATCTGTCTAAAATTAGAGAATCAATCTTACTTTTAGAGGTTAACCCTTCTGTTTATTCAGAACTAATTTTACAACTTTCAAAAAGTAATAAACAGATAATACTATTAAACAATAGAAGACCCGCTATATGGAATTTTAAATCAATTACATTACTTAAAAAATCAAATTCAAAAATTCTTAGTTTGGAACGTGTATTAAATAAAAAAGAATTACAAAGCATTAATCACCAAAAAGAACAATATCTAAAAATTTTAGATAATTTGTTACATGATGAACAAATTTCTGATATTTTTATCATCGATGAAATTTCATTTTGGGATCAAATTAAATTTGAATTAATTAATACATTTAGGAAACGATTACAATGGTATATGCAATTAATCTTTACTTCTAAAAAATTTATGTCTAATTCAGATATTAGATGTGTTTTATCATTAAATGTGATTGGCGAAACTGAGAAATCAATTCTTGCTCAAATATCTAAAACTACTAATTCAGTAATGTTAGAGCATGCATTTGCTAATTATACAAGCGAAATATCTAGATATGATATATTAAGTAATTATTCTCTTTTTCCAGATAAAATAGCAGTCTGGGGTAATGTACAGAAAAATTATCTTTCAAAGATTCATGGAATATCTGACGATAAAATTATCACATGTGGTAGCCCACGACATGATAGTTTTTTCAAACTATCTAAAAATTCTTTTAATCCCGAAGAGAAAGTAATTCTCTTATGTCCTAGACCTATAGTTGAACCAGCTGGGCGTCATCATACAAGAATGTATATCAAATATGAATCTGCTCTAAAAAAAATTGTTAAAGAATTAAATGATATTAAAAATTCAGAATTAATTGTAAAATTACATCCAGGAGATATTGAACATAATAATTTAATTAAAAATATCGTTAATGAAATTGATTCAAGTATTATAGTATTCCATACCAAACCAATTGATAAATTAATTATAAAATCTAATCTAGTATTAGTAATTTCTCCAGACGGTTTTGATCCATCTACAATAATTCTTGAATCCATTATCTTACAAAAACCCGTAATTAATTATGTTTTGGATGATAAATTTTATGATTTTTCATATGAGCAGTATAGTGCAGTGATATCAATCACTGAAAAAAATAATCTTAATGAAATTATCCTTAAACTCTTTAACAATTTCACATTTAGAGATAACATCATTTCTAATGGAAAAAAATTTCTTGATGATTATCTTAGTAATCATGAAATTGCATCCGAGACGCTTGCAAAGCAATTACTCAAATTATAATGGATATGACCAACTAGAATATTTTTAAATCTACTGGAATTTATAAAATTATTAAACTTCAATATTTTACTTTCATATAATCTGGATGGGTTTAAGATAATTTTAGAAAAAAAATGTGATAAAATTATAAATTATGTGAAAATAAAACTTGGTCTCATATTATTAAAATAAATTCTAGATGGTCCTAAATTTCCAGTATGATATAACATTGAGATTGGGTTACACATAAAATTTGACAGAAATTTATTTTATCTTTCTTATTCCTAAAGAGCGATTAATTTAATGTTAATTCATAGGTATGCTGAATCAATTTAAATCCATTTTTTTTAAAAAAACTAGATGATTTATTATTCATTGGACTAACATTTGCCAAATAGCGTGACCTTGGATTTGTTTTCATTAGTATTTCTAAAACTATTTTTTCTATATCTTTAACTTTGATTGATTTTAAAATATTAATCCCTATTTCATTAATTTTAGTTAGATAGGTATTTCCAATTTTCCTATTTTTATGGATTATAATATACCATTTGGAATATGGTTTTGACAAAACAAATTTTGAATGTTCAACATAGGTTGGTAATTCTTTATGAGAAATATTGATTATTGAATCCCTTTCTTTTAATTGATTATACAAAAATCTAATATCTGATTTAGTAACAGATCTTAATTTAATATTTGAATTATCCATATTAAACATCTTTTAATAATGATTGTATAAATATTCAATTATTGAAAGTATTTTCAATTGCTGAAATTGGTTCTAATTGGGAAGGTAGTTTAACAGTTGGTAAAAATATAATTAAACAATGTAAAAATTCAGGTGCTGATGCAGTTAAATTTCAACTATGGCGGGCAGAGGATCTTTATCCTTTACACCCTTTATTTAAAAAAATAAAAAAAACGGAATTATCTTTTAAAAATACTGAAAAATTAAAAAACTTTGCAGATTCAATTGGAATTGAATTTTTTTGTTCCGTATTTTATCCTGAGGCAGTAGATTTCCTTCAAAATCTTGGGGTAAAAAGATTCAAAATTGCTTCAAGAACTTGTACACTCAAAGATCCTCTTTCACTTGAAACCTTATCCGCAGTTAAACATTCAAGAAAACCAGTAATTGTAAGTATGGGTATGGGTGGAAATAGAAAGTTTATAGAAAAATCACTTTCAAGAAATAAAACTACCTTTTGTTATTGTATATCTGAATATCCTCTAAAAATTGAAAAAATGAATTGGAAGAAAGCCGTAAAATATGCTGGATTATCTGATCATACTGGCGGTATTGTTGCACCAATAATTTTTTCTAGTCTTATGAAAATGAAGAATCACAAGCAAATTGTTATCGAGAAACATGTAAAGCTGGCTAACTCAAAAAGTCTTGATGCATCAACATCAATTGATACAAATCAATTCAAAATTATGAATCAAAGTTTACGTAGTATTGAGAAAATAAAAAATTTCTAGTGAATACTTTTTACTCACACTATTAACCAGTTTTTGAAAAATAGTCTTTAGGTAATTTCACATTCTAAGAATACTTTAAATAAAAAAATCAAAGTTTTCTTTTATTATTAAGATTTCCAGTAATCGTTAACTAATTTAGGTTAATTTTGTCAAACCATGGTTTTAGTATTTTGAAATTAGGTTTTGATTTGGCAGTAAAATTAATTTCATTTTCTATCTTTGACACATCATAAAGAAAATGATTTGTTTCACCTTTTTTATTTTCAATAAAAATTTCACATCCATCAACAAATTTTGAGATAATTTTTGCTAAATTAAAGGGAGTAGTTCCTATTC
>Ga0233434_1000561_pt1 | contig 41299 bp, 43 predicted proteins | sample SI_122_August201_4_FD_182738 | JGI IMG/M metagenome (GOLD analysis project Ga0233434, IMG submission 182738) | Seawater microbial communities from Saanich Inlet, British Columbia, Canada - SI_122_August2016_120_MG | ecosystem: Environmental > Aquatic > Marine > Inlet | place: Canada: British...
GGGAAACTATCTTCGCTCCGAGGTGCTTTTTTGTGCAAGGGTGAGTCCTGAGTCTAGGCTTTTAGATTTAAATTTAGAACAAAAAAAAGAACTTAGCTTTTGGGTCATTGAGCTCATGAAAAGAGCCTACCTGCATAAAGGTGTTACCAATGATTTAAAAAGAGAACAAAAGCTTAAATCTCAAGGGCTTGATTATGAATCTCGTCGGTTTTTTGTTTTTGATCGAGAAGATAAAAATTGCTATGAATGCAACAGAAAAATTAAGCGAATAGAAAAATCTGGTAGGCGGCTATATTTTTGCCCGAAATGCCAAAAGTAATTCATTTACTTTTGTTGTCTGTACCTCGTTTTATGATCTAAAAAAGCGTTAAAGGGCTCAGGCTTTTCGAGATAAATGTTGAAGCCAGCCACAGTGCATTTTTCACTGTAGCAATGATCAATATACAAAGTAGGTCCACTTGGGGTTTTTTTAAGCCCCAGGTAATTAAGTGGGCGTTTAATAAATTCGTTGGAGATTAATTCTTTTGGAGAAATATTTTGGCTTTGAAGATATTTTAACAGTGGTGCGACTTGAGAGTAATGAGCTGACGTATCATGCTTTCGGTAAATTCTATACAGCAGGTTTTTTGAGTTCTGCCAAACATTTGGCTTGAGTATTAAAAAAATATGAATGGAGCAAACTGGGATGAGGGCAGCATAAACCTTTTTTTTGGATATTATCGTAACGTAATCGAGAAGAAAAAAAACGAGCGCAATAACGGGGATTATATAGTGCCTGATAACAGGTCTATTTGTGACGATTGTCATCATCATAAAAATTGAGATTAAAAAAATAAAGAGATTATTACCTTTTAATTTAAGCCTATTTTTAAATATGAAAAATAAAATAAGTATTCCAAAAATGATTGATATGGCCAAAGATGGTAAGAAGCCAAGTTCAACACCAAAGTATCTACGTAATATGTTTGTTCCTAAAATTGTTTCAATAAAAGGAGACAAGTGAGCAAGGGTAAAATAGATCAATAAAGAAAAGGTCAAATACTTTTTTAATTTTTGAAAAAATCTTGACGCAGAAAGTTTTAGATCAAATCTTCGAAGAAACATCGCTAGTTGAAAAAATAAAAAAGCATAGGTGAACAGGAAAACAACATAGTTACCGTTTGATAGAAAGCTTTGATGTCTTTTTAAAATAAGAAAACTTAAAAGGCATATATTTAAAGCTGAAGACGTTACTAAATTTTTTAAATCATTTTTAAGAATAAAAAAAATAAATAGAGCACCAGATGCCACGGCAAAGATTGGGTGATTGGCAAAACCAATTAGCATTAAAAGAAAAATCAGGTATGTGGTGATACCTTGCTGTTGAAGGGAGTAATTTTGGTTTTTGAAAAGCAATAAAAAAACGCTGAAGCAAATTGGTGTAATCGAAACTACTTCGAATCCTAGTTTCAAGTGAATAAATAAAAAACTTGTGAGAAAAAAAATAAGTGCTGATAGGTGAATGTTCTTTTTAAAGCTTTTTAGAACGAGAAAAAACATCAGAGTGTTCAATGTAATACTTGGGAGTCTAAGCATTGATATAGGGTTTTTAGTTATAAAGGAAAACCAACTGACGAGCTTGGAGTGAAAACCACTGGTGAAGTCATTCATTCCATTTACAGGGATAGAGTAAAAAGGCTGATTCAGGATTTTTTTAGCTACTATTCCAAAATACGCCTCATCTCCGTGTAATCCAGGGAAGTTTTGGTGGTTTGCATATAGAATTAGAAAGTAAAAAATTGTATATAAATAAATCATTGTGTAATTCTTGGTAAAAATAGGACAAATTATGATCTCAGTGGCCGGTGTTAGTAAAGCATTTAGCGGTGAAGTTCTCTATGAAAACGCGACATTTCAAATTAATCCAGGGGATAAGATTGGATTAGTGGGGAAAAATGGCGCCGGGAAGACGACTTTTTTTAAAATGATTGTTGGGGAAGAAAAGCCAGACACCGGACAGGTTTCTATCGCTAGCGGCTCACGAGTAAGCTATTTTTCTCAAAAAGTAAGTGAGATGAGTGGTAGATCAGTCATTGAAGAGGTGATGGCCGGAAATAGTGACGTTGAAAAATATGGAGCAGAGCTAAAAGTATATGAAGAAAAGCTTTGTGATCCAGAGCTAGACCCAGATGAGATGAACGACATCCTTGAAAAAATGGGTGAGGCGCAAACTAAGTTTGAGCGTGCCGGTGGATACGAGATTGAATCAAACGCCAAAGAAATGGTCACAGGCCTAGGGATTCCACCAGAAGATCACGGGCGTCTTGTCGATGATTTCTCTGGCGGACAAAAAATGAGAATCGCCTTAGCAAAAACATTAATTAATCTTCCTGATCTGATACTGATGGATGAGCCAACAAACTATCTTGATCTTGAAACCATTATTTGGCTTGAAAATTGGCTTAAAAATTTTAAAGGCGCTGTCATGATGACCAGTCACGACAGGGAATTTATGAATAAAGTTGTCACAAAGATATATGAAGTCACTCCAAGAGGGGTCATTCAGTTTTCTGGAAATTATGATTTTTTTGAAGGCGAAAAAAAAGTTAGAAAAAAACAAAACGCTGCTGAGCACCAGCGTCAGCAAGATAAACTAAAAAAAGAAGAAGACTTTATCGCAAGATTTCAAGCCAGGGCCTCTCACGCAGCACAGGTGCAGTCGCGGGTAAAAAAGCTTGAAAAAATTGAACGGGTAGAACTTGAAGCAGACGCGGAAAAAATGAATATTCTTCTTCCGGAAATTGATCGCGGCGGAAATGATGTTGTTTTAATTAAAAATTTAACTAAATCATTTTCTAAAACAAATGGGGAAGAGCTTACGGTATTTGAAGACTTTTCCACAACAATAAATCGGGCTGAAAAGCTGGCGGTTGTTGGTGTAAATGGCGCAGGAAAATCAACTCTTCTTCGAATAATTATAGGAGAACTTGAAGCGACAAAAGGGGCAGCAAGTTTAGGCCCAAGTATAAAAGCCGGGTACTTTGGAAAAACCTCCATGGACTCGCTTATCTCTGAAAATAATTTAACTCAAGAACTCGCTAGACTTCTTCCGCACGCAAGTGATGGATTAATTAGAAATATTCTTGCCGCATTTTTATTTAAAGGGGACGACGTTTATAAAAAAGTTCGTCATCTAAGTGGGGGAGAAAAAGCACGCCTTGTTCTTGCGTGGCTTCTAAGTAGTAATTTTAATTTTCTTATTCTGGATGAACCAACAAACCACTTGGATATTCATTCACGTGAAGTTCTCCTCGATGCGCTTAAAAGGTATGAAGGCACGATTGCGATTGTTAGTCACGATCGATTTTTTCTTAGAGAAATATCAACAAAAGTACTTGAGATCTCAAAAGGTAATGCTCATCTGTATCCTGGTGATTACGAAGAATATCTATCAAGTTTTTGAACCATAAATATTAATTATTTTTATTAAAAATACCGATAATTACTTATGCTTAGACTATGTGTTTTATCGCTAATATTTTCTTTGCTTCACTTTGATGCATTTGGAGAGGAGACTCTTAAAAAGAAACTAACATCAAGCTGTAAAGAAATTGAAAAAATTAATACTGATATTAATTTCATTGTTGAATTTAGTAAATATTCCGATGTGGATATTTACTATTCAAATGTAGTTAAATTAATTAAGCAGAATTGTACATTCAAGAAGCCTGTAACACTTAGTGGCGTTTTAGTTGATCTAGAAAAAAAGGCACAAAGTTTTTTAGCTAATGGTCGACGAGCAGGTTTTAATCAAAAGGTTTACGCTCTTGAGTCCTATCAAAAAGGCGTTGGGAAAAAGTGCGATCTTTCAATTAGTGATATTCAAAGGTTTAAAAAATATACAAACAAATTTGGGATGAAGGCTCCTGAGAGTCTCAGTCATCAAATTCTCGATTTGATGTATCAAAAAGATGTGGAAAAGTTTAAAAAAAATATTGATCAATGTTTTTCTAATTATCTCTGGCATCTCTCTTGTGGTGATCATGCGGCCCTTTCGTTGATCTCCCTAATTGATGCCTCTAAAAAAAGATCTATCGAAGTTTATTCTCAAGAAGCTTTTAAAGTTCTTGATCGAGAATGCACAGACCCAAGAGAAAAGGAAATTGTCGCCGCAATTAAAGCTCATATGAAAGCTCCAATTGAAGACTCTTTAAGAGTTGAATACATGCGGCAAGAAAAATTGCTTGTAGCAGTTGCTGGAAAAAGAGATCACAGACCTATCGTCAAAGAAATGAAAAGAATTGTTGATAAGCTTGGACACCCTAATTTGATCCAACGATTTGCAATGCTTCATGAAAGGATTAGGCTGCCAGAAGTTGAAGAATATAAAAAATATCAAAGTAAAAGAAAAAATAAATGCACAAACATTGATAATACAAACTCTTTTATTCGATTTGACCAGGACCAAGCAGAGACTCAGTCTTGTTTCTCTTTTGGCGCAGCTAATTTAATGAATTACCACTTAGGAATTTCGGGGGTTAGTCCTTTATATTTATTTACCTTATCGATCGCAACGACAGATGCTCTTTGGTACCCCGTCGAGAGAGCGTGGAGGGCAATTTGGATGGAGGAAAACTCGATCTCTTTTTATAATGGTGGTTTTTCAAGGGGAGTTATTGAAAAAGCGCTTGAGCGTGGGAAGTATTGCTCCACAAGTGATATTAGAGATATGGGAAAAGACAGCAAAAATATTGATGAAATTATCATAAAAACAGAGTCCGTCGGTTTATCTGCTAAAGAGTTGAAAACAAAGTTTGATAATGGTGACATCTCTGAAGAGCACTACAGGGCAAAGCTTTTTGAACTTTTTAAAATGATCAAACCATTTTTTCCAAAGTCTACAATTAGTGAATTTAAAGAATCTGTTCAACATTCAGAGAGTCGAACTCAGTTTTTTGAAAATTTTTTATTTTCTCAGTGTAAAACACCGCTACCAAAGGGGGCAAAAAGCCTAAAAGTTGAGTCGAGTTATGCATTTAGCGATCTCATCTCTATTAGTTTAGATGGTTTAGATAAACTAATTGAAAATCAAAATATAGCCGCTATCGGGGTGCAGTCTGATATGTTATTCAAAGATAGACTCATTGATTCATGGAGTCCTCATATTGTTACTCTCAGTGGACGACGTTGGAATAAAGAGAAAAACCAATGTGAATTTAGGATCATCAATAGTTGGGGAGATACTTGTGATGGAATTACCAATTTAGCTATTTCTTGTGACGATGACAAAAAAGAACTTTGGGTCGATGAGCTATTAATTCTTAAGCACGGAAACTCCTTAACAACAATATCGGACTCGCCAATGATAAGAGCGAGAAAAGATCCTCGCTACGAGGAATATGACCCCGAGCTATAAGGATGACCATCTGTCTTAGTCGGAAATAAAAATTTCAGATTTTTATTGAGTACCTAGGTAATTATTGAAATAATGATTGGTACGCTTTACACAAATGGAGTTGTGGATGGAAAAAATCTATGATGTGGCCATCATTGGCTCAGGTTATGGAGGGATGCTACCTGCTTTCAAATTGGCCCATGCGGGATTCAACGTTTTACTCATTGAGCGAGGAAGAATTTGGAATAAAGAAGAATACCAGCATAGTCTCACTCTAGAATATTTAAATCAGATCTATGATATTGCCACGTCAAAAACATTAGGGGAGCTCTATAGAGGCTCAAAAATTTTTGGTGGAGGTTCGACAACTAACGATAAAATTCATCAACGAACACCTAGTGAAAGTTTTGATTATGAAGAAGAGGAACTTCACGGAAGAAGAGCTTGGCCTAAATTAATTAACCGCCAAGTGATGGATCCTTTTTATGAAGAGCTGGAAAGGCTTTTAAGTATCAGACAGATTTCTTGGAACGAAGTCTCTATGATTGGTGGAAATTTTGCCCGGATGTTTAACGATGCAGGAATGAGTGCCGAGCCATGTAATTTTAATATCGGCCCAAACTGTATACATTGTGGTTACTGTGAAGCTGGATGTGGAAGAGAGGGAACAGCAAAGATTACTTTAACCAGTGCTCTTTTAAGGCCTGCTCTTAGAACAGGTAATCTTGAGATTATTACTGAAATGAGCGCTAAAACAATCAAGCCACTAAAAGGTGGAGAATATCGAGTGGAGCTAGTGTCTTCAGATAAAGAAAATTTTAACTCAAGCGCGGATAAGCTAATTTTTGCCAACAAAGTAATTGTTGGCGCAGGGCCGATTGGGTCAGTGCCACTTTTACTTCGATCAAAAAGATATCTTAAAAACCTCTCACCAGCTCTTGGTAAATATGTTTCAAACAATGGCGATATCAATTTTGTTTTAAAAACCCCTGATCATTACCCAGATCATTATGGGTTTAAATCGGCAACAAGCTGCGGTGTTATTACTTATGGATATTGGGATAAATACAAAAAAACGATTCATCCTGGAATGATTCCAATACAAGTCGCCGCTGGAGTAAATATAAAAAGAAAAGGCGAGCTTCCGTGGGGACTAGGGCACAAGCACTTTTTAAAAGATAATGTTACTCATCGATTAATTCCGGCCAATGGTATGGGACTTGTTCCCGCTGATATGAGTATAGGGTTGGATTTTAATGGTAAGGCTTCCGTTTCAAACCCTGTCTCAAAAGGTCAGCGACAGCATATTTTTGAGATGGAAAAAATTCTTACAGAGACAATGAATGAAGTTGGTGGAGAGTTATTATACACAGGTGATCGTTTTCCTTTTGATCTTGGTGGAAACCACATATTAGGTGGAGCAAGGATGAGTGATGATCCGGAGTACGGGGTAACGGATCCAACTGGTGAAGTCTATGGGTATAAAAATTTATACGTTAGTGATTGCTCAAGTATTCCTGCGGGTCTCGCGATAAATCCGGCCCACACTGTTGGAGCAAATGCCTTAAGAGTCGCCAAAAATATTATTGAAAGTGAGGGGGGCCGCTATGAGAAAAATTAATCGGCGAGATTTATTCAAGTTCAGTGCGGTTAGTTCGGTTGGATTAAGTGCCTCATCCCCGGCCTTATCGTCGACTTGGTTTGTTAAAAACTCAAAAACTTTAATTGCCTTGATTGAAACAATTGTTCCTGGAAAAAAGTATGACCCGACAGGTGCACCTGGTGGCATGGAAGCAAAGACATTTATTTATCTACAAAAAATAGAAAAAGAAAAGCTTCTTCCACTTCCCATTGGCTTAGTTAAGAGTCTTATATCAGGAAGTTTAGATGTGTTATCTCTTTTAAAGTATAGGAGACGATTCTATGACTTAAAACTTTTTGAAAGAGAGATAATTGCAACTAAGCTAGAAAAAGTTCCAGGTGTGCATCTATTTTATAAAGCAATTAGAGCACCATTTTATACTGGAAGTATTAATAAAGTAGGTTTTGATTACTTTGGTTACCCCGGTCCTAATAATGGTTACGCTGATTTTAGTTTTAACAAAAAGATGGCCGAGGCTCATCCTGATTCAGTTAATGGGAATTTACCTTAATCGCTTATTGCGTTTTACCTTCTCTTGGTAAGCTCTTTGATTCAAAGGCATTCCAAGCAGAGTGCTTACTTGATAACCAGTCTATTTCACTGCCCCAGTATTTTAGTTTTGTATAAAGACCGAGGTTTGAGCGATCCAGTAGTAAAAACTCCTCCCTTGGAGCTTTTCTTCCTTTGAGGTTTACTTTTTTAACAAAGCTGTCGACCATTCGAAATGGATTTTGAGGGTGAATTGGATGAAGCCCTTTTTTTGTATAGGGTAAGTATAAATCGCTGATAAGCTTAAAGTGCTCTTCTAGTAGAGGCGTATCTTCTTCATTTTCAAGATAGCCAAGGTAGCGAATAGATTTTTGATATAAATCAAAGTCCTGTATTTCAATGCTTCTAATAATGTCTATGTAGTGTTTTATAAATTCATCTGGAAACTCTCTAATTGATCCAAAATCAAGAAGTATTATTTTTTCAGGAGTGAAAAGGTAGTTTCCATTTTGAGGGTCTGTGTGCATTTTATTTAGATAAAAAAGTGAGTACATATGGGCATCATAAAGAGCCTGACCGAGAAAGTTTTTCTGGGAGTAAGAATAGGTTTTAGTTTGTTCATAATCATCTCCCTCAACAAACTCCATTGTTAATATCTGTGAGCTGGAGTATTCAGAGAAAACTTTTGGGATATAGATTCCCGCATTTTTTTCCATGAGATGTTCTCTGAACCATAAAATGTTGTTCGCTTCTTTTTTATAATCACATTCCTCTAAAAGAGTCCTTTTTAATTCTTGAAGGTAATTATCAATATCTGGTGTGTCTGGAAAAATGAGTGTGATTAACTTTTTTAGTTGTTCAAGGTTTTTAAAGTCAGACTTGATCGCATTAACAATTTTGGGATACTGAACTTTTACAGCAACGAGTTCTCCCGTAGGGAGAGTTGCCTTATGAACTTGACCTATTGAAGCAGCGGCCATCGGTGATCGATCAAATTCTTTAAAGATATCTTGAGGGAGCTTGTTAAATGATTTCTTAAAAACATTGTTTAAATCTTTTTCGCTCATCGGTGGAGCAGATTTTTGAAGTTCACGAAAAAGTTTTGAAATCTCTGGCGGAAGGACAAGGTCTTCTGTTATTGAAATCATTTGACCAAGTTTCATCAAAGCGCCTTTTAAGTGACTCATTTGTTTAATGATTTCCCTTGCTGCAGCGATCTTATGTTTTAATTCATCAAAATCCTTTTTTTTCTGAGATATTTTGTCAACACGTTTGCCCACTCTATCTAAAGCAAGATGTCCACCTGCAATGGCAACTGTTTTAGAAAAGCTCGCGAACCTAGATATCGCTGATGATTTAAACTTCTTTTTTTTCATGTTCTTATTTTAACTGCTTAAGGTACGAATCAAGATGCTGGAATGTCGAAATAAAATTAAATTTTGGATCTTTTATAAACTTAGTTAATGAGAAATTACCGTCACCGCCCAAAAGAAGCATCTGCTTTTCATCCATTTGTCCTAGTAGTGATCTAATATAGTCATCTAGCACATTTGGTGTATCAAACTTTGAAGCCTTGGTTGTCCCAAGTATTAAGATATTGCTGTCTAAGCTTTTACTTGCTTCAGCAAAGCCTAGAGATGGCATATTTGCGCCTAGGAAGTAGAAGTTGATTCCGTGATGGATACAAAGGAGGGAGGCAATTAAAATACCAAACTCGTGATATTCACCTTCGGGAGTTGCAAGTGTTACAACGGTTCCTTTTTTTCTTTTTCTTTCATAATTTTGGTAGACAAACTGGCCAATATGAAATCTAACGATTGAGCTAATTGCGTGTTCTTGAGCAACATTTAAAGTGTTGTTATAAACTCTAAAGCCAATCTCCTGGAGAAGAGGCAGTAATATTTTAAATGCGAGGTCTTTTAAACTCATTGTAATTTTTAATTTATGGAGCTCATGGCTAATTATATCGAGCTTAAAATCCTGTAGTGCTAAGAGTAGATGGTTTAGTATTGCCTGAGTATCGACCTCCTCTTCCACAATTGGAGTGAATGGGGTCGGCTCATTATAAGGTGTGCTCGTTTCAAACTTAGACATTAAGTCCTTAAGTTCACTCATTTGAAGGTTGGCAATGTTCCCAATGCTACCTCCGAGAGAACAAATCTTACCGAGCATTTTAAGCTTATCAAGTTCTCCATCATTGTATGTCCTTCTACCACTAGAGTCTCTTTCAGGGACGACCGCTTGATATCTTTTTTCCCATGCCCTTAGTGTGTGGATACTAATACCCGTTAATTTTGAAACCATTTGAATGTTATATAGATTCATAATATTCTCCTATGCCCAAATAGCTTTTGGGCCAAATTTTCTCTAATTAATTATTAAATAATATTTATTAAAAAATTTTTACGTGGCCTGAAACGTAGTATCAAAGACTAACAAGTAGGAGGGGGGGGAGCTTGGGATATTTGAGCTTTTCCTTAATTGGAAGATAAACTGAATCTTATTATGGCCTTCTTGGACGACTTCGCTACCAAGGGTCTCTTTAATCCGTTTTCGAAGGAACCTATCAGCGAAAACACCTCTAGACACAAATTTATCAAACATTAATTCTCCATTTGCTTGTTTAGTTTATGTCCAAATAATATAAGGTATTTAATATCGCAGCAATAGTCATAGCCTAGACAAAATCTTGGTGTCTATGACTATTGTTGTGAAAACAATGGGTTATGCTTACCTGTCTAGCTTTTGTATATAGACTGTTCCTAGGCGATGGCCCTACTATTGTCTTATGAAGAATAAATTTATCTTGTTATTTATATTTTGGTTTTTTGCTTTTAACTCTAACTCTCAAGAATTCAAAAAAGTTTCTGCTTCCTTTCCTCGGAGGTCTCTGGATTTAGATCTGGCAGACTTCACAAAACTAGGAGAGAAACTGATTGAATTTAGCATATTTAGTATTGATGTTTACGTCGTTAGTTATTATGAAAAGACCCCAAGTATCAAGCCCAAAGGGCGTGCAATTAACTTAAATTATAAAATGAATGTATCCAAGAATTTATCCATAAAGGGTTGGGAAGAAGGTTTTAAATGGATGACTAAATCTGATTTAAAGCGGTACAAAGATGCGATTAGCTGGATTTATAATTCTACGGTAAACCTTTTAAAAGGAGATAATTTGACTATATTTGTTGTTGATGGAGAAACTATTTTTAAAAAAAATTTAAAAACTATTTCCGTTAGTCATGATCCCCTCGTTGGAGAAATTGTTCTTAGTCCTTGGGTAGGAAAAAAGCCTATTCGAGAGGATGTAAAAAAAGCTCTCCTTGGAAAGTAGCAAATGAATTACTGTATTGTTGACATAGAGATGACTGGTGGTAAAGCGTTCTAGGGGAGAAGGCATTTGAAAAAAGAGTAAATAAAACTCTTTTTGATTTAGATTATCCACAAGAAAACTTCTTCCTATCAAAAAAAGGAAGCAACTTTAAAAGCAAGGGTCTCCTTCATTGTGAAAAGTAATGAACTATCAAAAGTAGAAGATTTTGATAGAGAAGAGGAGTTACTATTTGAACATAAGTTAACAGAGGATCCTGAAATCAAAACTATTTTATGTCTTTTATTAAAAATTATAATCTAGAAAGTAATATCGTTTCGGATCAGACAGAGAATTTCTCAGAAATTTAAAAACTATTTACGATATTTAAAAGAAATTCTACTTGTGCCTTGGAGTTGTAAAGGTGGAAAGATAGGCGAAGGCTTCCTTCTCTTATTGAGACATCAATATTATTTGAAGTAAGTTTTTCCTCAAGCCTTGAAGTCTTATCCCCTAAGACTTTAAAACATAATATATTTGAAGGATTTTCAGTGGGAGTGATTAATCTAAGATTTTTTGTTGAAAGGTTTTTAATAAAATACCGAACTAAATCTTGATTGTATTTTTCTATTTTTTCAAGGCCTACTTCTAAAAGTAACTCGAGTGATTTCTCCAGGCAGCTGGTCGCAAGAAGGTTGGCCGTCTGGCCTCGATCAAATTTACGAGCTCCCGGAAGGGTATCCGTTGTGTAATCTAGTAAACTTTGAACATTCGTTGATTTTAGGCTGGTAATCCAATTTGCATTATTATGTATAATATTAAATTTTGCATTTTTAGATATGTAGCCAAATGCATGGCCGTAAGGACCCAAAAGCCACTTGTAGGAGGCGCAGCTAATTGCATCAATTAATTCGAGCTCCTCAGGCTTAAGCTTGAGGCCTCCTAGTCCCTGAGTGCAGTCAACGATAAAAAAAATATTTTTGGATTTTAAATACTTACCTAAATCAACCAAATCAATTCTTTTTCCCGTATCAAATGTCACCCAGCTAATACAAAAAACTTTTGTATCTGGGCTAATTTTTTGGTGGAGCCATTCTGAGGTAGGTAAGTCTTCAAGCGGTAAATCAAGTAACTGAAGTTTATTTTTATTTCTTTCTTTATTTAGTAAAAAAGGTAGGACATTTGATGGGTAATCTTTGTTGACAACAGTTACGACATCATTTTCGGATAATTCAAGCCCGTGAATGAGAATGTTGTTAATGTCAGAGACACTACACGAGTGAAATACTTCATCTGAGGATACTCCTAGTAGTTCAGCAAAAAGCTTTCTTGAAATTTCGGGCTTTTGATACCAGTCTTTATAAGGAATAAAGCTCGGGTTAACCTCTTTGCTTAAAGATTTTTCAACTTGCCTCTTGGATCTTAACGGAGAAGGGCCAAAGTAAGCAGCGTTGAAGTAATGGGATTTTAGTTCTCCAAACTCCTCTTTTACTATCTCACTAATAACCTCTTTCATTCGTTACTTCGTATTATTAGCAGGTGATGATGTTTCTTTTTTAACTGGAACAGCTGAGTTATTAGGTGTTTCAGAGTCAGAGTTTAATGGTGCTGATATTGGTGCTTCAGAGTCAAGAAGAGACTTGTCTGAAGAGCCCTTCCCTCTTGCGAGGTATAGAGAGCTTGCCATAAAAGCAACTGCTAAGAAAGTCGTGATTTTATTTAAAATATTTCCCTGTTGGGCTCCGGTCATTATCGAGTCAGAGCCACCTCCGGAAAATAATCCAGCCTCAGCACCTTTTCCAAACTGGAGAAGAACGCTGATTATTAATAAAACAGTTATTATTCCGTGAACAATCATTAAAGTAGTGACCATGTGATAAATCCTTAAAATTTTGTAAAATTATTATATGAAACACGTTAAATTGACAACTAAGCCTGAATATTTGAGGCAATTCTACTTATTTCGTTAAAGTCAGAGGCACTAAGGCTTGCTCCACCAATGAGAGCGCCAGATATCTCCGTATTCTCTAAAAGCTCCTGAGCATTTGATGGCTTTACGCTCCCGCCATAAAGTATTGGAGTGGAGCTAAACTCTTCACTAAGGCTTTCAGAGATAATTCCTCCTATTATTTTATGAGCTTCAACAGCTTGATTTGCTGAAGCTGTCTTCCCGGTTCCTATCGCCCAAACAGGCTCGTAGGCGATGCACAAAAGATTTTGATTTAAACCCTTTACCGCCGGAAGAACATTATTGAGTTGTTCAAATAAAACTTGCTTTACTTGATTGGCTTCCCTTTGTTCAAGGGTTTCACCGACACAGTATACAACACCTAATCCATCTTCCATTGCCCGTGAAATTTTCTTTATCATAGAAGAGTCGCTTTCATTAAAGAGCTGCCTTCTTTCTGAGTGCCCGACAAGGGTAAACTTGACGGAAAAATCAATTAAGGACTTTGTCGAGATCTCTCCTGTGTAAGCACCTTTGACTTCACTTGAGATATTTTGTGCGCCAGTCAAAAAGCTATCACACCGCGGCCTTAACTCCTCTACTTTTGAGAGGTAAGGTGACTGTGGGCATATACCTTGAATTAAACCATCAAAACTTTCAACATCTTTAAAAAAAGAGTTTATCTCGGATAGGTTTTTGTTCATTTTCCAGTTACCAAGAATGATTTTTCTTTGGTTTAAAAACATAAACGGCTCCCTATTAAAAACTTTTAATTAGAGACTATTTTAATCCGTGTTTTAGAGCTTGAATACCGACAAGTGTACCTTTTTCGATATATTCTAAAGATGCTCCGCCACCAGTTGATATATGACCCATTTTATGAGCTAAGCCAGACTTATTAACGGCACTGACGGAGTCTCCTCCTCCAACTAGACTAAAGCAATCAGGAGATTCGGAAAGAGCAGAAGCGATACTAAATGTTCCTTTCGCAAAACTTTCTTTTTCAAAAAGACCCATCGGCCCATTCCAAAGAACAGTCTTTGAGTTTCCACATATCTGTGAATAAGAAAAAATAGTTTTTTCTCCAATATCAAGTCCCATTTTCTCATCACTAATATTTTGGTCTTCAGAGAACTCAGGAGAGGAGTCCGGGGTATCGGCAATTACATGGTCAGATGGAAGAACAATTTTTTCGTTATTTTTTGAATTGAGAATTTTTTTTGCTAGCGTTACATCTTTATCGCTGCATAAAGATTTGCCAACGTTATATCCTTTTGCTTTTAAAAATGGGTAGGCCATTGCACCACCTATGATGAGCTGATCAACGGAGCTTAAGAGTTGTTCAATTATTTTAATTTTATCACTTACTTTTGCTCCACCAATAACGCTTACGAAGGGCTTTTTCGGAGATTGTAAAACCTTGTTTAAGGCCATTAACTCTTTTTCAATTAATAGACCTCCGATGACATTTTTGTGATTAAAGTGAGCAACAATTCCATGAACAGAGGCATGTTTACGATGACTTGTTCCAAATGCATCGTTTAGGTAAACGTCACCGTACGTAGAGAGTGTTCTAGAGAAGTCAGAATCATTTGATTTTTCTTCGGGGTGAAATCGAAGATTCTCTAGTAGTACTAACTTAGTTGTTGGAAGTGTCAGTAGAGTCTTGATTCCTCTGTCTGTAGCTGATTGAGTGAGAACTACTTCAATTGACAACTTTTTTGCAATGTACTCAGCAACAGGCTCAAGGGAAAGGTTTTTATCAAACTTTCCTTTGGGGCGACCAAGGTGAGACATCATTGTAATTTTTGAAGCACCTTTTTCTAGAAGCATTTTGATTGTGTCTAAAGATAGATCAATTCTGGTGGTATCAGTAATTTTTCCATCTTTTATAGGCACATTAAAGTCAAATCTAGCGATGACTTTTTTTCCATTAAGTTCTTGGTCTTGAAGATAATTAATCATTTTTAATTCATTTATTTAAAGAGTTATAATTTACTAGAGATAAGTTCTGTAAGGTTTATTACTCTATTGGAAAAACCTGACTCATTATCATACCAAACCACTACTTTTAGAGATCTTGGAGTGACCATATTTGTAAGTGGGGCGTCGACAATAGAACTATATGTACTTCCATTAAAGTCATTACTAACAAGTTCTTCATCAGTAACACTCAAAATACCTGATAAATTTGAAGAAGCTGCTTCTTTAAGTTTTTGGTTAACTTCTTCTTTTGTTGTGTCACTTTTCAGGTTTACTGTAAAATCAACCATTGAAACATTTGGCGTAGGAACGCGAACAGCATAACCATCAAGTTTTCCTGCAAGCTCTGGAATTACAAGTCCAATTGCTTTAGCTGCCCCCGTTGTCGTTGGGATCATGCTCATTGCAGCGGCTCTTGCTCTACGAAGGTCAGAGTGAGAGTGATCTAATAACCTTTGGTCACTCGTGTAGGCATGAATTGTGGTCATGAAACCATTTTCAATACCAAAAGAGTCATTTAGGATTTTAGCCACTGGAGCCAAGCAGTTTGTGGTGCAAGAGGCATTACTAACAACATCATGCTCTTGATGGTTGTAGTCGGAATGGTTGATCCCCATGACAATTGTGTGGTCTATGTCTTTTGCTCCAGGAGCACATAAAACAACTTTTTTTACGGAGTCCCTGATGTGCTTTGATAAGTCTTCTTTTGATTTAAATTTGCCAGTTGCGTCAATTACTACTTCAACACCAGCCTCGCTCCATGGGATTTTTGAAGGGTCTCGCTCTGAAAAAAAGTGAACGGGTGTCTCGTTAATATAAAGCATATTTTCAGCATAATGAACATTTCCGGAAAATGTTGAGTGGACTGAATCATGCTTGATCAAGTGAGAGTAAATTGAAGGGTCCCCTGGATTATTAACGGCAGTGATCTCTATAAGCTCACTCGGTGAAGAAAATAATTGTCTGACTAGGGTTCGCCCAATTCTTCCAATTCCATTAATACCGATTTTAATTTTGGCCATACTATTTCTCCGTAAAGATCTGATGTTTTTTAATTGGAAATAATATGCCATAGTCATCCTAGCTTGGGTAGTTAAGAAGGAAGCTATAATGACTAAAAAACAACTTTTTATCGAACAAATAGAGCAGGCAATAAGCTTTGAGGAAAAGTTTCTTGTAAAGTATATAGCCGAAGGCAAAGGCAGAGATGGTCGAGGTTATTTAAATATCATTCTTTCTGACAAGACTGGCCAAATTGAAGGTCGTATGTGGAAAAACTACGAAAGCTCCCTAAAAAATATTAACCCGGGGGACATTGCTTTAGTCAAAGGGAAAGGAAATAGATATCAAAAGAAAATTCAAGTCATTATAGATAATTTATCTAAAACAGAAGAAGTGGATTTAAGCGATTTTATCGTGACCTCTGAGCACAATTCTATAGAAATGAAAAAAGAGCTCATGGATATAATAAATAGCCTTGATGATTATTATATTAAGCAGTTATTAACTTTAACGTTGAGCGACTCTGTTATTTCAGAACGGTTAGATTCATGGAGTGCGGCCAAGAGTATTCATCATGCTTATCAAGGAGGGCTATTAGAACATATTCTTAGTTGTTCAAGGCTTGCTTTAAGCTTGAGCAAGCACTATGAGGTGAATAAAAATTATGTTGTCGCCGGCGCAATTTTACACGATCTATGTAAAGTCTATGAATTAAGTTCCGGCCCGGTAACTGAATATACTCTTGAGGGAAAACTCGTAGGACACCTCGTCAAAGGTGTCGAGCTAGTAGAGCGATTTTCCAGGAAAATTCCTGACTTCCCATACGATCTAAAGTTACATCTTAAGCATATAGTAGTGAGTCATCACGGAGAGGTCGAGTATGGATCTCCTAAAGTACCTTCAACTCTTGAAGCCGCTCTTGTTCATTACATTGATTATTTAGACTCCAAGATGGCCGCATTGTTTGAATTAAGAAAAAAAGACACAAATTCTGGTGACTGGACAAGTTATGACCGTATCTCGGGTAGGTCTGTCTACAAAAAAGAACTACCATTTTACGGTGGCCCAGTTGAGCAAGTAAAAACTGATTCGAGTAAAAAGTTAAATGAAGAAAAGTCTTCAGAGAGTTTAAAAAATAATGATCTTGCGAACCAACTTAAAGGTTTAAAAATTTAGATATTTTTTAGGTTATTAAAACAAGAAAAACTATTGTCATAAGCTTGCTTTAATAGAGCTTCCAGGGAGATATTTTTAATCTCTGCAATCTTAAGCGCAATTAACGGTAGATAAGAAGGTGTGTTCTCTTTTCCTCGATAAGGTGTTGGCGTTAGAAATGGGGAGTCTGTCTCTAATAGTATTTTTTCTAATGGGCACATCCTGACAGCATCTCTTACGTTTTCTGCGGTTTTAAATGTACACATGCCATTAAAGCCAAGGTAAAAATCATTTTCTAATGCAAATTCGGCTAGTTGTAATCCACTTGAAAAACTATGGATGACGCCTTTTTTTTTCATATTGCTAGAATGGCTTTTCAGAATCTCTATCATGTCAGAGTCACTTTCACGATTGTGAATGACTACGGGAAGGTCTTCTCTAGATGCTAGGTCTAAGTGATAGTTTAAACAATTTTTTTGATTATCTGGAGAAGAAAGGTTGTAGAAGTAATCGAGTCCTATTTCTCCAATAGCACATAATTTCTTGTTAGATTTGTGGTTAGCGTAGAATTTCTCAAACTCATTACTATCAAAGTCATCTGCCTCATGTGGGTGGGTTCCCAGCGTGAATCCAAGGCAAGAGTAAGTCGAGGAGAGCTCCTCTACTTTTTTCCAATTTTTTTTTGACGTTGAAATAGTGATTGCTTTTTTTATTCCGAGGCTTTGAAACTCATTGACGACATTGCTCTCCTCAGTTTTGATCATATCCAAGTGAAAGTGAGTCTCAATTATGGGGTGCACTGGAGAGGCCTCTGAAAAGTAGCTTGTCTCTTTTAGGAAGTCCGTTAATGGCTTTTTACTTCCCATATTATAAAAGAGAATCCATGAGGATATACATTTGAGTTAAAGGAAGAACTCCCTCAATTTTTTTATCATTTAATAAAAATGTTGGAGTGCTTTTTATACCGATTTCATTTCCAAGATCTACTATTGAGATTAGCTCTTTTAAAGTTTCTGGATTGTTGTAACATTCGGTTGCATTTTCTGTGGAAACCTTTTGGTTAATCCATTCTTCATCCAAAGATTCTTGTTCATGAAATATTTCATCATGAACGCGTAGAAGTTCATCTTTTTTACATAAGCTTAGCTTTGCAGCGTTACAAGCTTGAGGGTGAAGGCCGTAGGTCATTTTTGAATTACATGAATTATCTAGTGGATAAAAAAGGTATTTGATATCAATCTTGCCTTTGTAGCGTCTCATCAGTGAGGGAACCATCTTAGATAAAGATTTACAGGCAGGGCACTGAAAATCACTAAAGATGACCATTCGAATGGGGGCATTTTTATTAGAGATTAAACTTAAATTAGGTAACTCATTTGGAACAGGTACGATTTTTAATGATTTATATTGTTTGATTAAATCATCTTTGATTGAAAGTAAGTCTTTTTGTTTTGAGGAGTAGGTTAGGTTTCCAAGCCCAATGACGACTAAAAAAAGAATAGATGTAGATAAAATGGACACAGGAGATAATGACCTAGACTCTAAGTTTTTAAAAGAGAGGAAAAAAGCAATATTACTTGAAACCCAAAAAATAGAGCAGACAGGGCAAAGAGAGCCAAGAGCGACAAGACTATAGACCAAAAGTCCAACACAACCCAGCAGATTGATACCACCAAAAAATAAAACAACACCGGATAAATTAACTTTACTTAAAACGAGAGGGGCAAAGAAAATTAAGCTTGTAATAATGCCAAGAGATGAAATCGGTGCACCAAAAATGTTGGAGATGGGAGAATTCGTTGCGCTATCACAGTTCAAAAAAGAGGAAATATCACAAATACCTCCGCCTCCGATCCCCTGTGGAAAGTGCACTGAGTAGAAGTGTTGCGTTAGGTAAATAGATGAACCGAAAGCAATGATAGAAAAAAGCCCAATAAAAAACTTAGTGTTAAATGATGTTTCATTTTTAAAAGTAGACATAGTCATCTTTCCCGTTTTTAGTTTGTTACTAGAGTATAATTTCGTAGATCAGTTTTGTCTCGTCTAAAGCTATGAAAGTTCTTTTTTGAACAAAAAGTGCAATTTGCATCAATTGAAAACTTTATGTTCGGTGAAATCTTTTCTAACTGCTGCCTTGCTTCAGACACCATATCAAAATAGATCTTTCCATTTTTTAAAGAAAAGTTGAGGGAGTTCTGAAAGTTTTTATAAAAATCTGGTGAAACTTCAAAGCAACACTTTTTTATAGACGGAAAGATAGTGGCACTTAAGGGGGCGTGAATATTGGAGAGAATTTTATTTTTGAGCCCCCTCCAACCAGCGTGAAGTAAGTAGTATTGGCATTCGCCTTGAATGAATATGCTAAGACAATCCGCCGTTTTTATCGCAATACCATCTTGTAAATTAAAATCTTCATCCCTCCAGGAGATTCCATCAGCACTTATGAGAGATTTTGATTTCTTAACTTCATTTAGTGAAACTATTATATTGGAGTGAGTTTGATTGACTTCAAAAAAAAGAGACGTTGGTTTTTCTTTAAGGAAACTTACGTTATATCTACTCTTCACTTTTTATTGCTTGAAGTTGATCAAGAAGCTCTTGAAAAAACTTTGGTCTAGGTGCGTTAAAATGAAGTTTTTCTTTTGTTATTGGATGAACAAAGCCAAGTGTTTTTGCGTGTAGAAGAGGAAATTCGTACTCAAACTTATTGTCTGTCTTAATTTCCTTTTGAAGCCTTAAAATATCTTGGTTAGGGTTGCCATAGGTTGAGTCAAAAAGAATAGGTGTTCTTTCAACAACAGAGAGATGGACTCTTATTTGATGTGTTCTTCCCGTTTCAAGTTGGCATTCAATGTGATGAAAAGGTCCATAAGTTTCAAGCTTTCTGAAGTGCGTAACGGCATGCTTTCCGGCTTTGACATTAATCGCCTGTTTTAATCTATTTGTTGGATGTCTCCCAATTGTACTTTCAATCCTCCCAGTTAGAGGAAAAGCTTTGGCAGGGACAATCGTTTCATAAATCCGGTCAATATTATGGGTCGCAAAAAGATTTGACATCCCTTCGTGTGCCTTTGCTGACTTAGCAACGGCCATCACTCCAGTTGTTCCTTTATCAAGTCGATGAACAATTCCTGGTCTTTTTTCACCCCCGATTCCTTTTAGGTCATCACAGTGAAATAAAACAGCATTAACAAGTGTTCCGGTGTAGTTTCCTGGTGCAGGGTGGACAACCATTCCTGCTGGCTTGTTTATAATTAACAGATGTTCATCTTCGAATAAAATATCAAGTGGAATGTTTTCTGCTTTTAATTCGGTATCTACAGCTTCTGGAATATTAATATTTATTACCACTCCCTCTGCAGGCATTTTTTTTAAGGTCAGTTTATGATTGTCAGAAGTAATTTCTCCACTTTCAAAGAGTTGTTTTATAACACTTCGGCTTTGATCGGTGAGCTTTTCTGATAAAAATTTATCCAGTCTCGAAAAATTTTCCAGATCTTCTTTTTCTATAGTTATTTTCATATTTCTTTCTTTTAAGTCTGATTTATTTGTTTCTTCTGGTCTACTCTATTCATATAGGAAGCGGCAACCTCTTCGGGGTTCATTTTTAAACATTTTGCATATTGATAGACAAAACCTCTTGTATAAACCCTCGCAGGAAGCTTATTAATGTTTTCTTGCTCAATATTTCTTAGGTGAGTCTTTGAAATTCGGGTCATCTCGCACATTCTTGCAATATCGACGTTTTTATATTCTCTGATTTTTTTTAGTGCTTCTCCGGAGAATTCACTAAGTTCCTTTATTTCTTTTTCAAAGATAGGGTCGAGGTCATACCTTAGGGCAAACTTATTACTTGCAACTAGACTAGATATTTTCTTTTCAGGCTTAGTCTTCACAGGAGCAACATTGATTTGCTCTTGAACATTAATTTCCGTGGTTGACTCTGTTCTTTGAACTTTTGGACTACTCTCAAGGTTATTAAGTGAAATCTCATTTTCTAAGTGGTATTGTCTTCTGTTTCTGTCATTCCCTAATATTGTATACGCCTCTTCGATTTGACTGATATTTTGTTCGATATCACCAGAGGACATTATGCTGTAAAGTGCCATGTTTTCTTGGGATAATGAAAGCTTTGCTTTTTGGTAAGCGTCTTTTATTTCCTCAAATGTTGCAGATTGTTGAATGTTTAAAACTTCATAAAAATTCTTTTTCATCCGACTCTCTCCTGATTTTGTTGATTATTTTCGGGTAATAATTTTTGAACGATTGATTCAAAGTTATGAATTAATGGTGAGTTTGGAAATTCTGTTAAGAGTGGTTTTCTTTTTTTCACACTTTGCCAGACTGAGGGGTCATGCTCAAGGTAACCAGTATAATCTAGGTTGAAACCAAAATATTTTTGACATATAAACTTCATTGAAAACCCAATATCAATGTCCCCTTGTGTCCTTGTTTGATTGATTATTAAGTTTGGAATAAAGTCCACAATTTCTGACTCAATAATTTGTCCAAGCTCTGGATATTTTATTGATATATCTTTTATCATCTTAGATGGGTTTGAGTCTCCAGTAATTTTAGAGTTCATTGCATGATCAATAAGGTGATTAACATCTAGAAGTTCATCGCATAAACTTAATTTTCGATGGAAGACAGACTTAATAAATCGATAAGTATTTTCAATTGATGTGGGCTCAGGAAGAGTGGTCATAATCCCTTTATCCGCAGCTAAGAAAAAGTCTAATGTGTTATATGTTGTTCCGGCACCCAAATCTAGTAAGACAAAATCGGCATCCATTTCATATAACTGATGTAAAATTTTTGCTTTATGTGTTTGTTTGAGATTGGCCATACCAAAGTCGTCATGAGCACCACTAATAATTGATAAGTTCTCTATTGGTGTTGGAGTTATAAGGTCGTCAAAATTACTTACTTTTTTTGTTAAAAAGTCACTGAGGGTTAAGCTTGGTATATTCGCACCTAAGCAGGTATGAAGATTTGCTCCTCCTAGATCAAGATCAACACCCACAACTTTATACCCCATTAATGCCAGGCAAATGGTAAGATTCGCAGTAGTTAAACTTTTTCCGACTCCTCCTTTTCCACCTCCAATTGACCAAATCTCTTTTTGCCTTCCAGGTGATATTCTTGATTTCCAGTCCGCTTCAGTTGCGAATTCTTTTAACCTATCTTTTATAATTGTCGTCACTGTGTTTTTCCTTCCTTGGAGTCCTTCAACATTATAAATAAATTTTGATTATTATGTAAGAGGTTAAAATTACTCGGGTTTTTTAGTCGGGTACAGCTGAAAATGTGACACGCTGGGTAGACAGGAAAATACTCTGTGTTGTAGGTTCTGGTTTTTATTGGGAGTTATATTTTGAGACCTATATCGAATCAGGTGAGATTAAAGTCAAGATCTAATCTTCATTTGAGTAGAAAGTTTTGGCATATGGGAGGGGGAGTAGTAATCCTTTCTGTTTTCATGCTGTCAAATCTAGATGGTAGAGACACAGGTATCATCCTTATTTCTTATTCCCTATTAAACTTTATGTTTGAATTCTTTAGGTTAGGTAGCGAACGGTTTAATAAAATGGTTTTGTCTGTTTTGGGAAGCTTTATGCGAGAAGAGGAAAGAAAAAAAGTAAGTGGAATGCCATTTTATGCACTTGGGTGCGGACTGTCCTTTTATCTATTCCCAGAAAAAATTTCGATACTATCAATATTGTTTCTAACTTTTAGTGACCCCATTTCTTCAACAATTGGTGTCTTATATGGAAAGCATCAGTTTTTACCAAATAAATCAATCCAAGGATCGATAGCCGGTTTTTTTGTGTGCTTCTTTATAACATATGTCGGCTTAATATCTTGGGGGGCTGGCCAAACTAACCTTGTCGCTTTTTGTTTTATTGCAGGTATTATAGGAAGTTTTTCAGAACTACTTTCCGTATTGAACCTCGATGATAATTTAACGATCCCTCTTTTTAGCGGCCTTGGTTTATTCGCACTAAATAATCTTCTACATATTCTTTAGAATTAAATATTCTTTAATTGAATCAAGGTGATCTGTGGATTAAAATCATATTCTGATTTTAATTTTGGAGCCTTTATGAAAGAAAAAATGATGAAACTTAAGCCTTATTATGCTCAAAAGGTATGGGGCGGAGACTTTCTTTCGCGAGTTAAAGGGCGAAAAAAAAGTGATCCTATCGGCGAACTACTAGAGGTTTCTATTCTTCAGGATTCACCATCAACATTTAATGACCAGCCTTTGTATGAAATCTTTAATGATAAAGAAATTACTTATTGTGTGAAGTTTATCGAAACAACTCAAAATCTAAGTGTTCAGGTTCACCCCGGTGATGATTATGCAAAAACTTTTGAGAGCTCCAGAGGAAAGGCTGAGTGCTGGCTGATCCTGGAAGCAAACCCTGGTGAGGGTATTTATTTAGGTCTAAAAGAAGGGATAACGAAAGAGCGTTTTACAGAGGCCATTGAAAAAAAAGAAAACCTCAATGAATTAATGAACTTTTATCCCGTTAGTAAGGGAGACTTTTTCTTTGTACCCCCAGGCTCTATTCATGCCATAGGAAAAGGGGTTTTACTCCTTGAAGTTCAGCAGTCATGTGGAGTGACTTATAGAGTTTGGGATTGGAACCGAATGGACTTGAATGGCGAACCACGAGAGCTACACATAAAAAAAGCAATGGACGTGATAAACTTTGACCCAAGTCAAAATACAAAGAAGTATTTTCAGTATTCAAGTCGTGGTTTTTCCGAAACCCATGAATATGAGATGGCCACTCATCAAGACTTCTCTTTTAAGATGGTCGAAGGAAAAAAGGCAGAGAAGATTAAAGTTGAATTAAATAAGCGCGGAAGGCCAACTTCGATAATTTGCTTGAAAGGGATAGTTCAAATTCATCGCGGCAATGAGACAACAAAACTATCTGAATACATGACCGTTCTTTGTCCAAAAGCAGACCAACCAGACGTTATAGATCTTGATGTTCTTAGTGGTGAATGTTTTGTTGCAGTCATTCACTAGGTCTTTTAAGTAACTAATATTACGCGCTAAAAAAAACTCATTTAGAGAATAATTATCCTAAACCAATAGAAATAATCGCTTTATGAAAAAATATTCCTTTGAGGAGTATTAATGACAAAATTTATTTTTTTACTGCTAGTAATATTTAGTCTTCATTCAAACGCAAATATAAAGGATGATAAAAAAAATCTATCTGATGTCGTTAGAAACTTTATTCAAATTAAATCACCTGAAAAATTAGACTGGAACTGGGAGGAGGCGATTGGATTATTTGGACTTGCTAGAGTAGCTGATGTTGTAAGTAAAAAGCAACGATTCGAGATTCTTGAGTTTATAAAGAGGTATCATTATTACTACGATAAAAAGAAACCTGAAATTAGTTGGGCAGATGAGTGTCCATCTGTATTGTCCGCTTTATTTTTAAAACGTGAGTATTTTGAAAGTAAAGGTATCAATTTTTGGCGAGTTCTCGATTACCTGAAAAATGCAGAGCTAAATGAAATTGGATCGATTGATCATTTAGGTGAAGACTCAACGATTGGTAAGTTTTTTCCACCATATCGTAACTCTATTTGGCTTGATTCGATGATGATGTGGGGCAACCTTAGTATTCGCGCAGGTTTATTAATGGGTGATGCTCAATTGATTGATCTTGCTTTGTCCCAGCCGAAGATATTTTCTACGTATCTACAGGATAGTGATACGGGGATGTTTATTCATTCATATAACTACGGCGGTGATTATACGTTTCCTCGAAAAAAACTTTTTTGGACCAGGGGAAATGGTTGGGTAGTTGCAACGCTGGCGGATTACTTAGAGCTTATGCCTAAAGGGGATTATAGGTTTAATGAAATTAAAATAATTTTTAAAAATTTAGTTAAGGGATTCTACGAGGCAAACAAAAAAAATGACTTATGGAGAAATTTATATCCAGTAAATAAAGACAATAGAGTAGATACCTCTGGAAGTGCACTCGTCGCCTATGGAATGGCAAAGGGATTTCGATTAGGGGTGCTGGAAGAAAAGTATTTTGAGCAAGCGAAGAAATCTTTTTCGGCGATTAATAAATATTTAAAAAAGACCAAACATGGAAAAAGACTCACTAGAGTCATCGGTCCTACAGTTCCAGGGCCTAGACTTTTTTATCGAATAATTCCTTATCAAAAGAACTCTTATTACGGACATGGGGCATATTTCTTACTAGCAAGTGAAATGTTAAAAAAATAAGTCACTAGAACTTCCCGTGAAGCCCTAAGTGAAACCCCTGAATAGTTGCTGAAGGAACTACCTCTATTTTTCTTTTGGTTCCTTGTTTAGGATCGGTAAAAATTCTTATGCCTTCTATTGCTAAAGCTCCTGTTCCAATAATAGCAAAGCCTAGTTGTGGTACTTTTAATTGCTTATAGGCTTTATTGTATTCAGTCCTATTTTTTTCTTGAAGATAAGTAATCAACTTCCCTGAGTCGCTGTAGGGGTGAGTGTTTCTTGCGTGGTTGTACAGGTCAACTACTTGAGTTGCAGCAAGAACAAACGTAGCTGTTTTTGCCCATTTATTTTTAGGGAGTTTATTTGAAAAAGCTAAGGTCGAGTAAACACTGATTAGACTTGCATTTACAATCATCGGAGCTGCCGTGATTAAAGCATCTTTGTCAGGTGTGCTAAGTCCCTGCGGATCGTTATATCTCATCGAGCCAAAGTAGAAATAGCCGCTTTCCTTATCTGTATAAGGAATAACCCTTACGTCATAACAATTTAAATTTTGTGCTTCCGCAGCGAGACAGTGAGCTCCCTCATGAATGGCCGTGCCTAAAACGAAGGCTCCAGGAGCTAAAGCGACACCAGTTAAAGCATACTTCCAGGAGTCATCATCAAACTCTCTTTTGAAAAAGAATCGATCTCCTTTTTGTTTGGATTCACTTTCTTTTTCTTTTTTATCATCATTGCAATTATAAATATCTATTATTGGTGAATTGATTTGATTAACTTTTTGGACACAATCGGAAATGGAATCGCATTGAGCAAAAACATGTACACAAAAAGTAGCAGAGAATAGGATAATTATAAGATTTTTCATAATAATTCTTAGGTAATGAATTCTACAACTTAAATGCCAGTTGTTCCTTATATTCATAAGGGCATTCGAGCCAAAAGGATTTAAAATTTATGAAACTGTCTAAAGTTTGGACAAAAATTTGGATCAGAGAGATAATTAAATAGAATTAAATAGAGGGAAGAAATGGAAAAATTAATTATTGTTGTACTTCTTTTTTGCGGAGCTTGTTCTTTAGCTCCAGTTGTTTCTGAAAAAACAGCGAGAACCTTAGGTGATGGGAATTGGGAAACAAATATAGGAATGTCGCCTGCAGCAAATGTAACGGTAGGGCGAGGTTTTGGAGATAGTTTAGATTTGCATTTTTCTTATGAAAGTCAAATGGTTCCGATTATTGATATTGGTGCAAAATATGCGCTGGTTCAAAACAAAGAGGGTTTTTCTTTGTCTTTTTTCGGCGGTGCATTTACTGATGGAGGAAGTTCAAGTGGGTACTACGCAGGGCCGGTTGTAAGTATGAAAAAAAACTGGATTGAATTTTATGGGCTAGCTAAGTATAACAATGTCACGTGGAAAGCCGATGCCTCTACGAACGACGATGATTCGGTTTTTAATTTTAATTTAAGTATTGATCAAACCTTCGATTATTGGCTTGCAGTTGCGGGTGTTAACTTTTGGTTTAATGAAGGTTTTGGTTTAAACATTAACGGAAAAAGATTTTTTATTGATGATGCTAGTGAGGATGGCGAAAGGGTTATTCCATCCCTTCACTTGTTATTTAGATATTAAATTTAATTTTAATAAAAAGTTTTATCTATTAAAAAGAAAGCGTCGATTAAAGATGAGTAGGGGATTACGAATTTAATGGTCGGAACCGCGACCCTGCAGCAAAGGCCGTGAGGGCTTTGATGAAGTGTTGCCTTAACGCATTTGTGTCTCGATAGAGACATCGATGCGTTTAATGATAAAAGTCGTTGAAAAAAAGATGAGTAGGGGATTACGAATTTAATGGTCGGAACGACTGGATTTGAACCAGCGACCCCTACTCCCCCAGAGTAGTGCGCTACCAAGCTGCGCTACGTTCCGATAGATTTCAAAATAACGAATTCGTAATTAATTGTCTATTAACTAAGTGATTGATCTATTTACTTTCAAGAATATTTCTAAAAACTTCTTCTTTGTCAGAGATACATAGACTTAATTCTTCGTAGAAGTGATTATCCAACCCAGGGCGTCCCCGGTAGCTGCCGATAACATCATTGAAAGAATGAATCTTTTTTACGATGCAATGAGTTTCAAAAAACTTTGGTTCTTTGTTCCATTCGATAATTAATTTAAAACTTACCTTTGCTTCAGATTGTTTTGTATTTAACTCGAAATCAAAAAACTCAAAGTTAAATTCTCCTTCACACCATGTATCACCACAAATGTTATCAATTAACTCTAGTGCCAACTCATTTTTATTTTGAGGTTGTGCGTAAGAAATATTCATCAAAAATGATATTGTGATAATCGAGATAAAAAATTTCATCATTTTCCCTTAGATTTTTGTTTTAAATATGAATACAGTCGCAATGTGTCAAAGCCTAATTTCTTTTTTTTTTAAGTACTTAAAATTATGTATAGAGCCTTGTTTTCGCATACCGTCATTTAGGCAGGCTTGTTATAATAAAGGTGTTTTAATTTCACGGAGGAAATAAAATGAAAAAACTTCTTTTTTTACTAATATGTTCAACTCTTTTAGTTGGGTGCGGCGATGATGACGGTGACAGCGTAAGTAGCTCAACTGGTTCATCAGTGTCTTACATTGGAACGATTAGCGGAGGTTCCTCAAGTTTAGTTCCTTCGGCTTTATCCATAAGCCCTACAACTTCCTCAACAGATTTAGGGATGTGGAGTATCACTATTTCTTCAAGTAATACTTTTGTCGTGGAAAATGCAGATGGACTTGAAGTCAGTGGAACGGTTGAGAACTTAGATTCTGGATTTGTGAAATTAACCGTATCAAGTTCAAACGAAAGTGAGCCACAGGCTGGTGACATTGCTTACGGGCTAAATGTCCCAGGTGTAATTTTCTTTTTAGCTCCAGTTGGTGATGATGGTGAAGTAATTCCGATGGTGAAATCAGGAACTTGCCCTAGCACTGAGACAAGTTTTCTTTGGAGTCTTGCAGGCGCTAAAGATTCTGATAACAACAAGGTTACAAAGAGTTGCAATAACACTGACACAGAAGGCCTAGATATATTTGGGGAGGCAACAATTAATTCCAGTGAGATAACTATTCCGAGTAAGTATGACATCTGTGACAATTCAATAAGTGGTGATTTTACAGGTGCTTTTTCCTGTACAGACGGAGTGGCAACAATAACAAGTGAAGGCGCCGTTGATGCGTACATGTACCTTACAGAAGGTGGAGGAGCAATAGTTAAAACCCAACCAGGAGATAGTGATGAAAAAACAATTGTTGCACTCGCTGGTGAGAGCTCATTATCTATAAGTGATCTAGAAGGAGACTATGCAGGGGTCCTTTTTATTGAAAATGACGAGGAGGGAGACGATAGCACTAAACCGGTAAGTGCAACTATTACATCAGGTGTATCAGGAAAAATTGAAGTAACAGAGTGGGATGTGGAGAATAATACATTGAAATCTGGTGGGATTTCTGGAACGATTCACAACTTTGAAAGTGATACTCCGATGAATGGATTTATTAAGGGGAAACTTGATGTAGATGAGAACCAAAGTGATGAATCAATCTATGCTTTTGTTGTTTGCCAATCGGATCTAAATGCTAATGGTAGCGGAAAAAATATTGTTGTATGCACTGGTCAAGAACCAAAGCGTGACTCTGAAGATAACCCTGAGCAAATCACAGACCCGGGGGCTGGCAGTGACAATATCTTTAGCCTCGTTTTAGTTGAGAAATAAATTTAAAATCAAATTAAAGTATTTAGAACCTCCCTTCGGGGAGGTTTTTTTGCGTCTTTTCAGTAGTCTAGCTTGATTATTCTTCAGTTTTTTTTTCTACCTAAATATTTTTTTGATCCTTGCTACTTTAGGTTTAAGGAAAGTCTTTGGAGGAAAAAATGAAACTTTTAACCTTATTATTTTTTGCGAGCTTAAGTACCCACGCCGGTATTGTCTGTTTAGAAGATCCCGATAATGATGGTTTCGCGGCAGAAAATGCAGATCAAATCTCAGCTTCTACATCTGCTGGGTGTTGGGCAAGAGGCGGTGTTGTTCGTAAAACGGCAATCAAAGAAGATTGTCGCCCCAATGATCCAGATTCATATCTAAATGCGCCGGAAAAAATGGATAATATTGATAATAATTGTGACGGTGTTGTGGATGAGCCGAGGTTTCTCTACTCCAATAATATTCCTTCTAAAAGAGGAACTCCTGCAATTAATCAACTTAAGGTTAAAATTAATTCAAGAACGCTTCATGATATTTTTATTGAAGACGACTTTCAGATTTACTATCGACTGGTTTTTACTCCCCTAGATGGAAACAGGCCATTTGGCTTTCCTTTTGGTGGATCAAGAGAGCCAATTAATGAGGAGAATTACAATCCATATCTTAGAACTTTAGACCTTGGTAGCAATTTAAAGTTTTATGGATTTAAAAGGTTTACCGCTTATAAAGTTAAAATGTATTTCTTCTTGTATGAAACGGGAGCAGCATACCAAGAAAGTGCTGATCATTATGTCATTACCGGAGGAGAGTCAGGTAATGGGCTGACGGATCTTGAACGCTTTAGATTAAAAATGGGCCTTAATGCACTTGATCAGCTTGGCGATCAAAAACTCGGAAAAGTAGGAGTCAATGGCTCAGTGGATAAAGATGGAACCCGTTACGGTGCTCGAAAAGGGCACTCTTGGTGTGATGAGTTTTGGACTTGGCTTGCTATAGAGGCAAGTGATGGCGACGGGTTTAATGATATAAATCCTGACAATGTACCTGGGTATTTTAGAAATCCAAAAGGTGATGACAAGTGGAAAGTTTATCACGAAGAACCAAAGCAAAGAGTTGCTGACGATGATAACCAATTTTTTAATGACGGGCGTGGAAAATGGGGAACGGTATTTTATGATCCAATTAAAGGTAATCCAAAATACGGCTCCATGGGTGATATGCTTCTAGGCCCAAGTCATGTGTTCATGCTTTTATCTACTGATCATGTGAACAATAAAATTTGGACGATTGATGGCAATGCTAGCAATCAAGTAAAGATAAGAAGGATAAGTGTATTTAATGAATTACCTGACCCTTATGGCGATGATCTTCCTTCAAGAAAGTCCGCTGTGGGGATTGGTAGACTAAAAAGATATATGTTTACTCAAGGTCGCTAAGTCGACTTTGGTAAAACGGGGCAAGCTTCAACTTTTACTCCTTAGACTCAACCCGAAGCTTGTCTCTTTTTACTCGATTCTTGGCACAAAATTTGTAGTTTACTATTTTATGAAAGCTCAAAGTTACCTGAAATTTATAAGTTACTTAATACTTTTTCTTTTTAATAATGGTGTTAACGCTGAAATTTTAGATTCCTGTCAAAAAAGTAAGCAAAAAAGTATCTTTGAATTCTTTTTGCCAGTCGCCAAAAAAGTAGCGACATCTAATGAACAAAATCCGACATATATTGACTGCTCAAGTCACGAAGAATGCCCGGATGGAACAATTTCTTTTGAGCAGCCAGATAGTGAAGGAATAGCTGACATGGAGGGAAAGTGTGGGCAAACAGCGGCGGCAAATCTGTATCGAACATATTGTAAACTGAATGCATCTCCAAAGTTGTTAGATAAATTTTTTTATGATGCAGGACCTGGTGTGGCACCAAAAACACTTGTATCAGGATTAAATAATTTATGGCTTGCTGATCGTATTTACCGAATAAAGTATAAACAAAAAAGAACTTGCCCAGATGGAACATGGAATAAGAGGATCGCAAAAAATGAACATGATTTTTTATATTTTATAAGTAGAAGCCTTAGAAAAAAATATAAAAATAAATCAGGTAACTATACTCAGCCAAAAAGAAAAAGGTTCTTTAAAAATAACTCAGGTGAAACTTCTCCAGTGAGTCCTCTTGCTGTTTTGATTGAGACTGATGGTAAAAAAGGCGGGTTTGGTCTACATTGGGTTACGGTTGTGGATATGTATTATATAAATAATGAGTGTCGTATCATTTATAATACTTGGAATCGACAATACGATTCTAGTTGCTCAAGCTTTTCAAAAAAAGCTTCAAAAACAACACTAGGGCCACTAAGGCCTTATACTTTGATAAGGTTAGAGTAGCATTACCTATTATTTAGTAGGTCAGGTTCGTAAAAAAATATTTAAAAATTGAAACGAAATTTCTTTTGAAAAGATTAGCTAAAAACTTACTCAAAAAGACTGATTATATGTAATATATTTTTAACTTTTCGAGAGCTCTTATGTGGTTTGTATATTTAATCAGGACAAAAAAAGGTATTTATGCCGGAGTGACTACGGATATTCTTCGTAGGTATTATCAGCATTCTGGTTATATTAGTGGAGGAGCGAAGTTTTTTAGGGGAAATAAACCGATCGAACTTATCTACTTTGAGATTTTTGAAAGTAGGTCAGAGGCTCAAAAAAGAGAGTCGGAAATTAAGAAATTTTCAAAGCAAAAAAAAGAAAGTTTAGCCAAGCTCTTCACTGTATAGGTCAAGCTTTAGTTGAATAGCTTCGTCACTAAATGGATCCTCTTCTTCGTCTTTGGCGTTTAAACTAAGCTCTTGAGGTTCCGATGGGTCAACATTTTTGGAATAACCATACGGGCAGTTTAGGCAGCTAGAGCTACAGCAACGCCCTCTTCTTAGAAGATATTTAGAGGTCATGACAACTTTTCCGTCATTTGTTATTTCAAAGTCCTCTCCCTCTATAAATTTACTTTCCAAAACTTCTCCTTCCTGAAGAAGGAAACACTACCAATCTAGGGGGAGAAAATCACTAAAAATTTAATGTACTGGCTCTTGGCAGTACTTTTGCCCTGTGTATAATATTCGTAGACTACTTTTAAATTTTTAAACAAGGACGGCTAAATGGATAAGGTATGGTTAAAAAGCTATGACCAGGGAATCCCTGAGGAAATAGACCCTAATGAATATTCCTCAATCGCAGATCTTTTAAATAAATCTTTTGATAAATTTGCTGATAAAGATAGCTACTCGTGTATGGGGACAACCCTTACTTATAGAGAGCTAAAAACAGCAAGCTTAAAGTTTGCCTCATATTTACAAAATGACTTAGGCCTAAAAAAGGGCTCTAGGGTTGCTTTGATGATGCCAAATATTCTTCAATACCCAATTGCTTTATTTGGAGTTTTGCAGGCAGGCATGGTCGCTGTTAACGTAAATCCACTTTACACCGCGAGGGAGCTCGAGCACCAATTGAAAGATTCAGGAGCTGAGGCAATTGTTATTTTTGCCAACTCGGCTAACGTACTTGAAAAAGTTATCTCAAAAACTCCTGTAAAGCATGTGATCGTAACTCAAATTGGTGACTTACTTAAGTTTCCAAAGAATTACATCGTAAATTTTGTATTGAAATACGTAAAAAAAATGGTCCCAGATTACTCTTTACCCGGAAGTATTAACTTTGTTGATGCCTTGGCAAATGGTGACTTTCAAAAGTTTACTCCTGTTGAAGTAAGTCATGAAGACACTGCTTTTCTTCAATATACAGGTGGAACCACTGGCGTATCTAAGGGAGCAGTTTTAACTCATAAAAATATTATCTCAAACCTTCTTCAAGCAAGAGCATGGATTAAAGATTTTATTAGTGAGGGTGGAGAAACTATTATTACACCTCTACCGCTCTATCACATTTTTTCACTGACTGCGAACTGCCTGTGCTTTTCTTCCATTGGTGCAACAAATGTACTAATTACAAACCCAAGAGACTTTAAAGGCTTTGTTAAAGAATTAGGTAAGTGGAACTTCACTGCAATAACCGGTGTAAATACTTTGTTTAATGCATTAATGAATGAGCCAGGGTTTTCTGAACTAGACTTTTCTCACCTAAAGCTTACGCTTGGTGGTGGTATGGCCGTTCAGCGCTCAGTAGCAGAGAAGTGGAAAGAGGTCACAGGGGCTCCATTAATTGAAGCTTATGGACTTACGGAAACTAGTCCTGCCGCGTGTATGAACCCAATGACTTCCAAAGAGTTTAGTGGGAACGTTGGTTTACCGATTTCTTCAACAATCGTTTCAATTAAAGACGATGATGGTAATGATCTTGCTCATGGAGAAGACGGGGAAATTTGCATCAAAGGTCCTCAAGTTATGCAAGGTTATTACAACAGGCCAGAGGAAACAGACAATGTCATGACAAGCGATGGTTATTTTAGAACTGGTGATATCGGACATATGAGTACTGATGGATTTGTTAAAATCGTTGATCGTAAAAAAGATATGATTTTGGTTTCTGGATTTAATGTTTACCCAAATGAAGTTGAAGATGTTGTTTCATCACATCCAGGTGTTTTTGAATCCGCAGCCGTTGGTGTTCCAGATGATAAATCAGGAGAGGCAATTAAGGTATACGTTGTAAAGCATGACGATGGCCTTTCTGTTGATGAGTTAAAATCATACTGCTCTGAAAACCTAACTGGTTACAAAAGGCCAAAACATTTTGAATTTAGACCTGATCTTCCAAAGTCAAATGTTGGTAAAATTTTAAGAAAAGATTTGAGATAATTAATCAATCAATTTCTTACTTTAATAAGTGCTCCCATGAATATAATGTATAATTTAATGTACTCTAATCATGGGAGCTTTTTTGAGACCGATCCTTACACCTAAACTTGAGCAAAAAGTGATATCTCCAAAAATCGTATTCTTGGGATCTGAGTTTACTTCAGAGGAGATAAAGTCTACTTATAGCGTTTTAAATTATCTTCAAGATCTAGCGCCTTATAATGCCACAATTTCATTTACTGTTGAGAAAATGGAAAACATACTAAGTGCTACTATTGAAATGGCCAGTACTCATTTTTCAACAAGCCTGGCCATCGAAAGTAAAGAGTTTAACTCTTTGTTAAACACCTTAAAAGATAAAACTAAAGAGCAACTTCTTCAGTGGAAGAGCTCTCGGTTTTAACGGAAGTTTTTTTTACCGTTGAAATAATAAAGATTTGAGCGAGCCAGTAAGTTGCAATTATTGGATATCTAACACCTTCAATGTTTTGATAGAATCGATCAATAGCAATTAGCGTATCACCAAATGCAAAAAGCACAGCTCCGATCAGTGCAAAATAATTTGTTGTGCTCAAGCAAGCTGCCCTCCACATCATTAGGCAAATTACGGCAGTATAAGCAAGTACAGGAATGTACATTTTTCCAAGCCCAGATTGAATTGTCATAAAGATAATTACTCCCCAAGCAGCAAATGGGAGTAGTAGTTCAGGTTTAAGCGCTTTTTGTTTTTTGATGAAGGCAGTAATGTAAAAGATATGGCCGATAAGAAAGATGATAACACCTTGGAGAAAATAAGTTTGTCTGAACTCCAAAAGAACATCAGCAATAATACATGATATTAAGCCCATCCCTAAAATATTTCTATAGGTTGATTTAGTTTGGGTGAAAAGCCAGAAAAGTAAACACAGCTGGGGAATAGGTTTAAAAAAAAGTCTGAGATAAAAGTCGTCCATCGCAAGTCCAAAAAGAAACATTGACCCGGCAACAAGTGAGCACGACAAGAGAAAATTAATCATTTCTAACTCCTTGAATTGATATATTCAAATATCCTACGGTGATGAATACTTAAGTAGAAGGGTTATATTTTACTTTTTAAAGTAATCAAATAAATCTGGATACTTAAGTGTGAATTTAATTTTTTTCATCCATGAAATATCAAAACTTTTGGCCAAAGAGTTATCAGTTAAGAAATTAATATTTTTTTGTATTAGAAATTGTCCGTAAAACTCTTTTTTTGTATGTTCCATCGGAGCAACAAGGTTAAATTCCCCTTGGTTTATAGATTTATCAACGCAAAAAGAGATAAACCTGGCCACGTCTTCTGTGTGGATAAGATTTGGACTATGGTGAGAGTTTTTAATTTCTTTAGAATGACGAAAATTTTTTTTTGGGTGCCTTATGTCATCAACCAGCCCACCTGGCCTGATGATAATTTTCTTTGAAAATCGTTTTTGGATAAAACTTTCGACTTCATTTAAAATAATTGCATTTTTAGTTATGGGAGATTTTTCAGTTTCGGAATTGATATGCCCGGAGGAGAAAACGCTTGTTGAGCTGATCAAAATCACTTGAAGGTCTGTCGGGAGGGTCTTTAAAAACGCAATTGTTTTTTCGCTTGGGGGAATCGACCATATGATTGTTTTTAAATATTTTGGCATTAAAAAGTTTTCAAAATAGTCGAGGTTAAATTTTATTCCTTCTTTTTTTGACCGTGATGTCCACTTGATTTGAGGTATTTGTTGAAGAATAAAGCTACCAAGATGCCCATTTCCGAAAAGTAGGATGTTATTGTCTTGACTCATTTACCTATACTCCTTTAGATAGAAAACTATGAGAGTAACTATTTTTAAATATGGTATTTACCTTTTAATTCGAATTATAAACGCTTTGTTTGTTAAAAAATATGTATACCTTGGAAACTCCGAACATTTTATAAAAAATGGTGGGTGTATTGCTCCTTCGTGGCATCAAAATATTCTGCTCTACTTTGGTATAAAGTTTCATAAAGGTGGAGGCTTAGCGTCAAAATCTAGAGATGGCGATTATATGTTAAAGGTTGCTGAATCTAATGGATGGCGAGCTTTCAGGGGCTCAAGCTCAAAAGGAGGCGCAGAGGTTGTTGAAGAAGTTATAAGTCACTTCAAAAATAATGAGTCTGATATGACTTTTTTGATAACGCCTGATGGCCCTAGAGGCCCTGGACTAAAAGCTAAAAGAGGGATTTTTTATATAGCTAAAGAAACTGGAGTGCCTATCGTTCCAGTTGTCCCAGTAATAAAAAAATATAAAACAATTGATAGCTGGGATAAGCACAAAATTCCTTACCCGTTTCAAACTTGTTATTATGTTTTTGGAGAGCCCATTTTTGTTGGCTCTGATGAAAGCGACCTAAGTTTCAAATCTTATCGAGATGAGTTTGATCAAAAAATGCAGGTACTATCTCAGTGGTCACCTGAAGAATAAAATTATTATGCTTAATTAATTCTCAAAGCTTTTTTCTATGGGTATTCTTTTTATTCATTATGAGGGGAGCGTATGTATAATTCAAAAATCCTTGGCGTTGGTTCTTTCTTGCCACCAAACAAAGTTACAAATCATGACCTTGAAAAGATAATAGATACAAATGATGAGTGGATTCGCCAGCGCTCAGGAATTGAAGCTAGGTATTGGGCGCCTAAAGAAATGGGGACGGTTGACCTGGCTGAAAAAGCCTCGTTAGAAGCTGTTAAAAACTCCGGACTAGAACTTAATGATATTGACTTTATTATATGTGCGAGTATTTCAAATGATGCGGATATACCAGGAACAGGCTGTTTTTTACAAGCAAGGCTAGGTCTTGGTGATGTGCCAACCTTAGATATAAGACAACAGTGCAGTGGCTTTGTTTACGCGACATTTATGGCCAATCAGTTTATTTCGAGCGGTATGTACAAAAATATCCTAGTTGTTGGGGTGGAACTTCAATCTCGTGGTATTAATAAGACCACTGAGGGGCGAGATATTGCTGTCTTGTTTGGAGATGGTGCTGGAGCAATGGTTCTTTCTAGGAACGAATCGGAGGATAGTCGCATCATTGCTAGTGACCTTCACTCTGATGGAAGATTTGCTAAGGAGCTTTGGATCTCTGCACCAGGTAGTTGTGCTGGAAGAGAGGAGAGACTAAATCAAGAAATCATAGATAAAGGAGAACACTTTCCTTACATGAATGGAAAAGTTGTTTTTGTTCACGCGATAAAAAAAATGTCCCAAACGGTAGAAACTGTGCTTAAAAAAGCAGAAATCTCAAAATCTGAAGTAGGATGCTATCTATTTCACCAAGCAAACTTAAGAATTAATCAAAAGGTTCAAGAGACTCTTGGTTTAGCTGATGAGCAAGTTTTTAATACTATTCAAAAATATGGAAATACGACTGCGGCAACTATTCCGATTGGATTAGCAGATGCTTTGAAAGAGGGAAAAATTAAAAGAGGTGATTATGTCGTACTTGCTGCATTCGGCAGTGGTTTTAGCTGGGGGAGTATTATATTAAAATATTAGCGGCTAATCTTCTCTCTTTGGTGATGTTATTTCAAGGTTGCGCCTCATCAAAGGTTCGTCGTACTCATTATTTTTATAATCCTGTTCTTACAAGTATTTTAGATTCAGAAAGCGTCGAAGAAGATAAAAAAAAGTATTGTTTTTTAGTCAGGAATAACTCTACGGCCAGTATCACTTTTAAGGTCTGTGACGTTGACCTTGAGAAGGTAAAGGCGTGTTATTTAAAATTATCTGTCCTTCAGAGATCATTAAGAGGAATAAAAGAACGAAAAGACTGGAGCAGATATCGTCCTCCATATTTGGTTCTATTGACTAAAAACGACGACCGATTTGATAATAATTTAGATAATTTTAAAAAATGTAGGTTGATAAAAAATAATAAATTTTTGTACAATAATATTGACTCGTTTTCTGAGATATCTTCAGATAGTTAACTGCTTAATAAATTTAAGGAGATGTTTGTGGAAGAAAAAAATTCCTTTGAATTAGCTGCTCAAGTCATTGAAGAAGTTTCTTCAGTTGTCATTGGGCAAAAACACTTAATTGAAATGATGATGATAGGTCTCTTATCTGATGGGCACTTGCTTGTTGAAGGTGTTCCTGGGCTAGCAAAGACAACAGCAATTAAAACCTTGAATGATGCTATTGATACATCTTTTTCTCGGATTCAGTTTACGCCAGATCTTCTTCCTGCAGACCTTTTAGGAACCCAAATCTACTCAAGTAGAAATGAAGATTTTGAAATTAAAAAAGGTCCTATATTCGCGAATATGGTTTTAGCTGATGAAATTAACCGAGCTCCGGCAAAGGTTCAGTCAGCTCTTCTTGAGGCAATGCAGGAAAAGCAAGTAAGTATAGGTAATGATACTTTTAACCTAGATAGTACATTCCTTGTCATGGCCACACAAAACCCTGTTGATCAGGAAGGAACTTATACGTTACCAGAGGCTCAACTGGATAGGTTCATGTTTAAAGTAAATGTTACTTATCCATCTGTTGAGGATGAAGTTAAAGTTTTAAAAAGTGTTACCTCAGGTAACTTTCCAGAGGTCAGTAAACTTTTAAATTCATCAATTATCAACACAATGCGAGGTGACGCGCAAAATATTTTTGTCGATGAAAAGATATATAAATATATTGCTGAGCTTGTTGATTGTAGTCGGTTTCCAAAGAAGTATGAGGCGTCTAGCCTTGATTCATTGATAAATCATGGTGCCTCCCCAAGAGCAGGTATTAACTTAGTAAAAGCTTCGAGAGTGAAAGCATTACTTTCGGGGCGTGATTACGTCGTTCCTGATGATATCAAAAATCTTGTTCCAGATGTATTTAGACATAGGATCTCTTTAAGCTATGAAGCTGAGGCAAGAGAAGTTGGTATTGATGAAATCATTTCTCAAATATTATCTAGGGTTAAAGTTCCTTAACTTCAACTTCGGAATAAAGTATGAGGAATAATAATTTAAAAATAAGTGATAAAGTCTTAGCAAAAGCAAAGCTTATCCAGTCAAAAGCAGCTTATCTTGCCAATGATGAACTCTCTGGTGAATATACCAGTGCTTTCAAGGGACGAGGAATTGAATTCGAAGAAGTTAGAGAGTATCGAGAGGGAGATGAGGTCAGAGATATCGACTGGAAGGTCACAGCACGCTTTAAAAAGCCATTTGTTAAAACATTTAAAGATGAACGAGAAATTACAATATTTTTTCTCATTGATGTATCAAAGAGTACAAACTTCACAACAATAAATAAAAAGAAATCAGAAGTTATTGCAGAAATCACAGCTCTTCTTAGTTATGCAAGTCTTCGAAATAAAGATAAAACGGGATTAATAATTTTTTCTGATAAAGTAGAGCACTATATACCTCCGAGTCGTGGGCAGGCTCACGTATGGAAAATAATCAGGGACATTTTAGATTTTAATCCAGAGTCTTCAAAAACAGATATAAATGTTGGCATCGATTTTTTACAAAAAGTTCGCAAAAAAAAAGCGGTAGTTTTTGTCATAAGTGATTTTCTAAGTGAAGACTTCGAAAAAAATTTAACACTATTATCAAAAATGCATGAATTAAGACTTGTATCAGTAAAAGACCCAATGGAGTCAACGATCGTTAATCCCCCGAAAGGTATTTTTAGATTTATTGACTTGGAAACAGAGGAGTTACGTGTAGTAGACTTACAACGTAGGGCCAAAAAAGATAATATAAGAGACAAGATGCTCGATTTGTCGAAAAGATTAGGCGTTTGGTATCTTGATGTAGATTCTAAAACAAACTACTTAGATCAAATTGTAAAAAAACTAAAAAGAAAGTAATGGTTAAATTTATTTTAATTTTTTTTTCATTTTCTCTTAATGCACAAGAAGCGAGTGAGACGCCAAAACTAAGGGATATTAAGGATTTTAAGCTAGATTATAATTGGCCGGTGTTGTGGGTAATATCTGTGATTATTATTTTTGCCTTAATCTATATTGTATTTAAAATTATTAAAAAGCTAAATCTTAAAAAAGGTAAAAAACCAGTTGAGCTCAATCCTGATGATCAATTTGAGCTTCTTAGATCTTCTCATTCTGAAGGTGAATTTTTAGATCAAGCTCGGGGACTAATAAATCAATTTTACCAAAGGCAGTTTGGAGAGAACCAGGAACACCTAACCGATGAAGAGTTTTCCAAATATTTAAAAAACAAAAAACAACAAAGTCTTGAGCCATATGAACTGTTAATTAATGAAATTAGTCAGAGCCGATACAAAAAGGAAAAGAACATCAATCGAAGAGAAAATATTATTTCTCAATTTAAAAAAATTAGTGAGTTCAAAAAAGTTGAATGTAATAAGGAAGATTGATGTTTCGTTTTGAGTCCCCCATTTTCTTCATATTATTATTTATTCCTATATTTTTATATTTTCAAAAGGGAAAGGTCGGATCCGCGATAAAAATATCCTCATTAAATATTTTTGGAAAGCATGAGGAACCAAAAAGGTACATCGCCTTAAGGTGGTTGAGCTTTATTACATTTTTACTATTTGTTTTATGTCTAGCGAGACCGCAGTACGGTACAAAACAAAAGAAAGTTAACGATTCGGGCAGAGATTTAGTTGTTGTTGTTGATACGAGTGGCAGCATGAAAGCCTTGGATTTTAAGATAGACGGCGAAAATACTGATCGTTTAACCGTTGTGAAAAATGTCTTAAAAAACTTTGTCAAAAAAAGAGTAGGAGACCGTATTTCTATAATTGCCTTTGGTGATTATCCTATTACATTATCGCCTCTAACATTGGATACAAGTTCACTGGGAGATACCGTTGATGAAATGAAAATTGGAATGGCCGGTGAATCTACTGCTATTGGCAGCGCTTTAGGTTTGGCCATTAAAAGAATTAAAGATATCAAGGCTAAAGATAAAATTGTCATTTTAATGACTGATGGTAGATCCAATAGTGGAGATGTCTCTCCTGATCAAATGGCCGATGTGGCCAAGGAACTTGGTATAAAAATTTATACTATAGGTATAGGAGCGAGTGACGGGAAAGCACCGTTTTTAGTAAATGGTTTTTTTGGTAAACGGGTAGTATATCAAAATCTCGATCTTGATGATAAAACACTTATAGAGATATCTAAAATGACAAATGGTAAGTATTTTAATGCATTAAATTCGGATTCTTTATCAGGAATTTATGATGATATCGATAGATTAGAAAAAAGAGAAAGCGAGATGTACTCTCATGTGGAATATAGGGATTACTACCCTGAGTTAATTCTGTGTATTCTGTTTCTAGTTCTTTTGGATATGTTTTTACGAGTATCTATTATTAGAGTTTTTCCATAGGCAAGAATTATGAATTTTGTAAGAAATATCAATCTCATTTATGCCACTTTTCTAATATTAATTACTTTAAGCTTGTTAATTATTAATTACATTCAAAGAAATAAAGTATCTAAATTCTTTGGGCTAAGTCAAAAAACTAAAACGAATCTTTTCTCATCATTAATACTTTTAGTTTCCTTTGGTCTTTTTATTTTATCTTATCGGGGCCCTTATTTT
>Ga0233434_1000564_pt1 | contig 41182 bp, 53 predicted proteins | sample SI_122_August201_4_FD_182738 | JGI IMG/M metagenome (GOLD analysis project Ga0233434, IMG submission 182738) | Seawater microbial communities from Saanich Inlet, British Columbia, Canada - SI_122_August2016_120_MG | ecosystem: Environmental > Aquatic > Marine > Inlet | place: Canada: British...
TTCAAGGTGGTAAAAGAGGCACATACCAATATTGTGTTCAATTACTAATGAATGAAAAAATTCAGATTAGACATATGGCCATTGAATCAACTAGATTAGCTGCAAACAAAACACTAGAAAAAACAACCGGGGAATCAGGCTATTATTCAAGACTTAGAATTTATCCACATAATTTACTTAGAGAAAATAAACAGATTGCAACAGCAGGTGCAGATAGAATTTCTGAAGGAATGAGAAGAGCATGGGGCAAGGCCACTAGTTTAGGTGCTAGAGTAAAACAAGGTCAATGTATTATGGAATTATACGTAAACGGTGAAGACCATTTAACTGCAGCAAAAAAAGCATTACATGGTTCATGTGTTAAATTACCAGGTACACCAAGAATCAAAGTTATTGATTGGAATAAAGCATCACCATAAAGTTTCTAAATCAGATTTCCTTTTTTGAATAAATTTTAAAAATTCTTTAAATTCATCTTTTGTTGGTTCACGATTTAGAATTCGTTTTGATTGATAATAAAATGAATTATAGATTCTTCCAACTATAATTCCCAAAGCAAATGATTTAGAATCATCAATTGATGAAAGTGACTTTATCAATTCTTTAATGTCATCTTTGTTTGAAACAGTTTCTTGAATTTTTTGTTCTAATTTCTTTAGTAGAATTTCATCCATACTATATTCATCATTAAAATAGTTAAAAACAGTTTAATATCCAAATTCAATTTGAAGGATTGTTGCAGTTATAGTACAGTCTGGTTAGTACTCGTGCTTGCCAAGTACGTGACCCGGGTTCAAATCCCGGTAACTGCACCATTTATTCTTGATTTTTTGGGACTAATGCATTTTTGATAATATCCAAAGCATCCTGGGCTTTTTCAGGACGAGGTAATTGAATCATGAAAACATTATCTTTACCATAGTTTGACTTTGGTGATGAAAGTGCGAGCATTGATGTTTTGGCAAGAGATTCAAAAAAGCCAAGATCAGTTTTAGCATTTATGATGAATTTTTCAACAATGTCTGCTTTAGAAAAAGTCAAAACTAATTCAACAAATACATTTCCTAATCCATCTTGTAAAATATTCAAATCAGTGTTAATTGACAAAGACTGTCCAGCAACTTTTGATAATGTTTCATCGTATTTTTTCTCTTCAATTACAATGCACGGGGTTTCTTTACCATCAAAATCAAAAGTAGTAATTCCATCATGAACTTGATCTAACAAATTCTTTAGCTCATCAGGCATTTTCTTTATCCTCCAAAGTGGGAATTATTTTGTCTCCAGCTTTTACTAAAAATGGAGAAATAAACGCAGTAACTATAGCAATGATACCAACTAGAGGGAATAAAAATGAACTAACAGCACCAATATCAACACCAGCCTTTACAATAACAATTGAGAATTCACCTCTGGGTGCAGCTAGTGTAAATGCTGAACGAAGTGCCTTACCTCGTTTTTGTCTAAATATCGCATTGCCTATCAAATTTGCACCAAACTTCATTCCAATTGTAACGGCTATCAAAGCAATTGCAATAAAAATATAATTTTCAAGTTCAGAAACATCCATCAATGCTCCAACTGAAATAAAGAAAATAGCTACAAACATGTCTTTAATTGGACTAGAGAGGAGTTTTGCAACCTCTGCTGATTTTGATTCAGCAACTAATACACCAGCAAGAAATGCCCCAATTGCGACTGACAATCCTACAATATTTGCAAAAAGAGCATATCCAAAACAAAGGCCAAGAACACTAAGCAATAATATCTCACGATTTTCTGCAGCAGCTACTCTATCAATTAATGGTGGGATTACACGAGTGCCAACAGTAAAAGTTCCAACGATCAACCCAGTTGCTACTAAAACTACTACAACAATTGATTCGATAGACACAGTTCCAACTAATGCTATAGATTGTAATGATGAGATCAAAATTACAGCTATTACATCCTCTACAATTAAAATACCAAGAACAAGGATAGATGATTCTTTTTTGATCTTTCCCATTTCTTCTAAAAGTTTTACAATTATTGCAGTACTAGATACAGAAAGTGCAGCTGCAATAAACAATGCATCCATAAATTGTAATCCAAGTGCACTAGCAGTGTAAAACAACACGCCCAATGTTGAAAATAATCCTATAGTTCCAACACCAATTGCAACACGTCCAATACTTTTAATTTTTGCATATGGGAATTCAATACCAATTACAAAAAGAAGTAAGATAACACCAATTTCTGCAAAAAGATTTAATGCAGAAATATCAGACAAAATTCCCACACCCCCCAAAACATCAACAGATGGTCCACCTTTAGGCAATATCCAGGACCATATAGGTGAAAGTGGACCAATTAACATTCCTGCAAAAAGATAACCAATGATTAATGGTTGTTTAATTTTAAAAAATGCTAATGTGATTATTGCACCAATAATCATGATAAAAGCTAAATCAGTTACAAAACTTGTATGAGGAAGTTCAGGAGTAATTTGTTCAATCAAAGTATTAACAGTATTATCTAAAGAATCTTGAATTCCTCCAGTATCTAACTGAAGTAAAATATTTTGCATGTATTGGGTTATCAAATTTGTTTAAAAATAGTTGCGAATGAATATTTTAGAAATAGAAATTTTTGAAAATAATTTTGTAGAAACAGGCTCAAATAATTTTTAAAATCTTTAACCTCTTTATTCCCAATTTATGGTAATCTCAGTGCAGAGTGATGATTAGGTCAACTGAATAAAATGAAGAGATATGACCTGGGGTATCTGACTGCACAATAGGTTACATCATAATCACCTAATTATTAATAGTACGGTACCTTACCGTACTATATGATTCAATGTGAATATTGTACAAGAGGGTTTATCGAGACGCATAATGGTTTGGCTGAAAAAACCTTTCATGAGTTACTTCACGAACCAACGGTTGTAAACAAGTAACTCATTACATTTTTTATTTTATACCCAACTTTTTTATCATTAAATTATTAATCAATTTTACATGGCTACAAAAATAACTAAAAACAAAGTGACAAAAAAAGTAGTCAAAAAAGAACCTAGTTCATCGGCAGTATTAAAAAAAGTTGCATCAGTTTCAGACTCTAACAAGGCATTACAAAAAGAGATCAAAGTTATGACAAAAGTATTTGGCGAAAATCAAAAAGTCCTAGTATCAATGAAAGGTATGATCGATACACTATCATCAACATTAGAACATATTCAGAAACAATCAAAGCAAATCAACAGCATAGAAGATGATACACAAAAACTGTATGCAGGATTAAATCAAGTTAGATCACAATCAAGTCTAGTTGATAAAATTAATAATCAAACTACCAAATTACAAGATGAAATCAATAGAATTTCCACATTACAAAAAGATTCAAAATCTCAAGGAATTGCTCAACAAGTAGAAGATAGTGCCAATTCAATTAAAAATAATTCTCAAATGATTATCAAAATTGCACAAAGGATTGATGAGGTAAGAGATGATCTAAGAACGGTTTCAGGAAAAGCAGACTCTTTTGTTGAGATTGGTTCTGAAATGGACAAATTAAAAAATAGTATAGAAGATATTTCAGGAAAAACTGCACAATTAGATACAGGATCTCAAATTATCGAAAGCCTCAAACAAGAATTAGGAAAAATCACTGATGGCGTATCTGATTCTTCAAATCTTGGTTCAGAACTTGATGCAATCAAAGTAACAATTGATGCAATCTCATCTAAAGCCTCAAAAATTGATTCGTTGGGAGGAGTGATTGATGGTCTAAAACAACAATTTGAAACTATTTCTTCAAAGGCCAGTTCAGCTGATAATTTGAGCCTAGAATCAATCAAAGAGATTTCAGGAAAGATAGATAAAATTGAGACTGAAATTGGGTCATTATCACAAAGAGCAGATTCCACTGCATTTGTAGGTGAAGGACTAAAGTCAGTTCAAGAAGAAGTATCTAGTTTCAAACAAAATGTATCAGATAAAACAAACAGCATAGAACAAAAAATTAATTCAGTTTCAGATATTCTAAAAAGACAAGATGCATCAGTAATGGAATTTCATAAAAAATCAGATAAATTATTTGAAGAAATGCAATCAGTCAAAAATGTCACAAACAAAGCATCTAGTGATTCATCAAAAGAGATGATGGCATTACTAAAACTATCAGAATATCAATCAAACATTAGAATGAACTCAGAATCAAAGTACGGAACTAATAAAGATCTTGAAAAAATGGGAACAATGACTACAGATATTGTAAATCTGTTTGATAAAGTTTCTATTGAATCAGGAGAAAAGATTCCACTTCCACATGAAGTTAGACTATGGGCAGTTGGTAAAATTTTAGACTGTGCTGATAAATGGGAAATTAGATTCAGTGATGTTTATTCAATTTTATCAAATGCCCTTGGACGAGACATGTTAAAAGAATCAATAAGAATTCAACAAATACGAGACATTTATGGAATAAGAGCAGTTGATGAAATTAGAAATGATCTAAATATTTCCTAGATACCAATTTCGTCTACTTTCTGTAGTTGTTCTCTCTTTCTTTTCAACACTGCAAAGATTCCAATAATTGCTGCAACCCAAATAACACTCATCATCATGTTTGCAGGACTGACATACATGTATGGAGTTGCATCCATTACATTGGTTTTAATTATTTCTGCTCTATCGTTGATATCCAACATTCCTGTATGATATGCTGAATTATCTTTTGAGATAGATGAGATTTCATTAACGCTTGTAATCATAGTATCAATATTATTTTGAATTCTAAGGAAATTTGTGGATTCTGTACTAAATATCCAAACGGGGTTTTTGGCAATTAGATTACCATTTGCATCCATAGTATCAGGAATATTCACCATTACAAGATCCAAATCAGTTTGAATTGCTATCAAATGGTCATGAATTACACTAGGATCAGAGGAAGAATAAATCCCATCAAGGTTTCCTCGAATTCTATCAAGTGGGTAAATATCAGTATTGTAACCAGAAATTGCCATGTAACCACCAAATACAATTATTGCAAGAATTCCGACCATTGCAAGTTTATAGAAATTATTTGACATTGTTGTTTTACCACCATCATTCATGGGTACATTATTTGAATTTAATCTTGATTTTGCAGTCACTACTATTACACCCACTATTGCAACAGCCAAGACAACCATTACAAGTGAATCAAATTCAGGCATCAGACAATTATTGATTGAGACACATAAAAATTCACTGGAATTTCCAGAAATAGAACTAGATTGTTTCTAAAGCAATATCATTTGATGAATCAACTTTCTTGAGTTGTGTTCTCTTTCTTTTCAATACGGTAAAGATTCCAATAATTGCTGCAACCCAAATAACACTCATCATCATGTTTGCAGGACTAATGTACATGTATTGTGTTGCATCCATAATATTGATTTTTAATGATGTTGATCTATCGGTGATATCCAACATTCCTGTATGATATGCCGAATTATCTTTTGAGATAGATGAGATTTCATTAACGCTTGTAATCATAGTATCAATATTATTTTGAATTCTAAGGAAATTTGTGGATTCTGTACTAAATATCCAAACGGGGTTTTTGGCAATTAGATTACCATTTGCATCCATTGTTTCAGGGAGATTCACCATGACAAGATCCAAATCAGTTTGAATTGCTACTAAATGGTCATGAATTACATTAGGATCAGAAGAGCCTATAATTCCATCAAGATTTCCTCGAATTCTATCAAGTGGGTAAATCTCAGCATGATATCCAGAAATTGCAGTGTAACCACCAAATACAATTATCGCAAGAATTCCTAGCATTGCAAGTTTGTAAACATTGTTTGCAGTTTTTTCTTTTTTAGTTAGAGGTTTATCATTTTTTGATTTATTTTTTTTAAATCTGGTATGAGACAAACTCAGATAAGCAATAAAGAAAAAGCCAATAGTTTGTAATGCAATAATTGGAACAAAGATTGGATTATTTGAAAAAATGGCAATAAAGATTCCCATTATTCCATATACACCAAAAAAGATCTCAAGAAGAGTAGTTTGGGTAAATGGTAAATTGTATGCCTTGTCTTTCCAATCATCTTCTTTTGAAACTATACCATATTTTGGAGTCCGAAGAAATTCATTTTTCTTTCCAAGAACAGCATCAAAGACTGCAACAGTATTATTTACAGACATTCCTGCATTGTAAATTAATAATGCAGGCATTATCTTGATTTTTGATTTCCATGACTTTCCATACATATTTTGCATAATCAACATGTATGCACCAGGACCCATTGCAAGGTAGGTTGCAAGAGTGATTACTGGAAGAAAACTAACTACGTAAAGATTAACTTGCCCTGCCAATAATATCGGCAAAGTCAAAAACTGTATCAGTATCAAAGGAAAAACAATATGACGAGTCAGTTGAATGAATGCCTGAATTTTTGCTTCAACTGCAACTTTACGTTTTATAATAATATCAAAAAGTAGTTTTGTTGCACATTGAATTGAGCCTTTTGCCCAACGGAATTGTTGTCTTTTTGCAGCATTCATCTGAGCAGGAAGTTCTGCATCAACTACAACATCAGGTAAGAAAACACACTTCCAACCTTTCATTTGGGCTCGATAACTCAAATCAAGATCTTCAACCAAAGTTGCAGTATGCCAACCTCCAGCATCTTCAATACAATCGCGTCTCCAAATTCCAGCAGTGCCATTAAAATTCATAAAGAGATGAGAGTTACTCTTGGCTTTTTGTTCAATTAAAAAATGAAAATCAAGACTAAGTGCTTGTACTTGAGTAATGGTAGAGTAGTTTTCATTTACATGTCCCCAACGACACTGAATTAAACCAATCTTTGATTTTGCAAAATGTGGCATTGCTCGTTTAAGAAACCACGTAGGTGGAATAAAATCAGCATCAAAGATTGCAACATATTCTGAATCAGTAATTTCCATTGCATATTTGAGAGCACCTGCCTTGTAGCCTTTTCTTGTTCCTCTACGAATATGTTCAATTGCAAATCCCTGTTTTTTATAATCATTAACTACGTTTTCAAGTAACTGAACAGTGTCATCATCAGAATCATCTAGTACCATAATGTTTAGTTGTTCTTTTGGATAATCCAAATGACATACTGCATCAACTAGTCTCTTTGCAACATATTTTTCATTATAAATTGGAAGTTGAATCGTAACTGAAGGAGTTCCCAGATTCACAGTTGGTAAAACTTCTTTTCTTCGTCTAGAAAGAATTGCCAAATAGTAAAAATTAACAGTGTAAGCTGAAATGATAATAGCTGAAATAATAAACAGATCAAAAACCAATTGAGTGAACGGATTAGCTGACATGCCCCTAGTACATGTGAATCAACAATTGCTATTTATACATGTAAGAAATTTGGATTATTTCTGTTCATAAATTTTGATTGCTTGTGGTGGGCAAACGCCTTCACATGCAAGACAGAAAATACAATCAGGTTCTTTTGACATTAATGGTTTCTGTTCAGATGCAGGATTTCCTGGAGAATCAAACCACTCGTAAACACCAACAGGGCATGCTTCAAGGCATCCACCATCAGCAATACAAATATCATAATCTACTGAAACAAATTCTCCCCAAACACCCATTATACCATTTGAAGTGCCTTTTCTGCCCCAAGTTTTAATGGTATGTTCTGGTGCATCATATGAAGTAGATTTTTTCATTTTTGATTTGAATTCAACATCAATTGGTCCAGGTTTAGCACCATCAGGAATTTCAAAGTCACCTTCATCTTCTTCCCCTTCTTCATCTGTAGCCTCAATTGCTTTTGGTTTTGCACCAAGAACAATTTTTGCCAAAGGAGTAAGTTCTTCGAGTTTTTGCATAGCTGCAACTTCAGAAATTTTTTCAGATTTTACTAAATGTGAAATCATCTTATCTGCCAAAATGGTATTTCGTAAAATTGTATCAATAACCATTTTTGCAAAATGATCTGCTTTCTTTCTATAATCAACAACCCAATTCGGATCACCAAATTTTTCAATTGGAAAAATTTGATAAATGATATCTACTACTTCGCCTGAAACAATTTCTACAGTTACAGATAGTTCTACTTCTTGGTATCCTTTAGCATCAGGATCTTTCATGTTTTGCTCCATCCATCGATATGTTGCAAAAATTCTATCAGCATACATGTCCATCTCAAATGTTTTTTTGAGACCATCATGAACAGACTTTAGTTCAGGCAATTCTTCTAATTTAATTGGTAATCTGTATAATCCAAGTTTGTAACCATGTAACGGGTAAACACCACGTTTTGCAGTTTTGTCCTCCATTGACCAGACTCGATCTTTTAGAAGTAACGACATCTGTATTTTTTAGTTCAAATTAAGTTAAAAACGTTTGTCAGTCACCATCATCGGGACATGTGAGTTCTCGCAATTTAGTATATTTTTCCTCCATTGCCTCTGCATGAATTACCACTTGAGATAATTCAAAGGAATCTTTTGCAAAAAACCAACGAATGGGAACCCAATGCCCAATTCCATCCATGTCATGGATCATTCCCTTATCTGCTTTGACATTTAGTTTTTCATCAACTGATGTTTCTTTAATTTCAAGACCACGTTTTGTATTGTCTTCTAAAATCAAATCAGTCTTGCCATCTTTGATAAAATAGTATGAGCCTTTTTTTAAAACTGGTAAATCTAAAAGCAATTTATTTTTCCACAGGATTGCCTATCATATTTCCCCATTCAGTCCAAGAACCATCATAGTTTCGAACCTTTGGATATCCTAGCAAATATTTCAAAACAAACCAACTGTGAGAAGATCTCTCCCCTATTCTACAATAACAGATCACATCTTTATCAGGAGTAACGCCTTTTGGTTCATAATTTTGTTTTAATTCATCAACTGCTTTGAAAGTACCATCAGCATCATTAACTGCTGTAGCCCACGGAATATTATTTGCATCAGGAATATGTCCACCTCTTTGTGCATGTTCCATTGGATATTCTGGAGGAGCAGTGATTTGACCAGTAAATTCTGCAGGGGACCTTACATCAACCAGTACGGTGTCTTCTTTTTCTAATGAACGACTTACATCAAACAAGTAAGCTCTTAATCCCTCATCAGGTGGTTGTGCTGAATAAGTTACAGATGAGAATTGTGGTTCATCAGTGGTATAATCTCTACTTTCTAATTCCCATTTTTTTCTTCCACCATTCATAATTTTGAGATTTTCATGTCCATAGATTTTGAAAACCCAAAAAACAAATGCTGCAAACCAATTGTTAAAGTCACCATAAAGAATTACTTCAGTATCTGCAGTAATTCCATTTTTAATCATTAATGCTTCAAATTCTTTTTTTGAAATAATATCTCGAGTTACAGGATCATTGATGTCACGTTTCCACCAAATTAAGCTAGCACCATTAATGTGACCTTTTTGATATCCATTTACAGGATCATAATCTACCTCAACTAATTTTCTATTTTCATTTGGAGGATTTTGTGAGACCCATTCAGTGTCTACTAAAACTTCAGGATGTGCGTAACTCATGAAATAATCAAATTTTCTTTCATAATTAATTGTTTTTCCCAATTTAACTAAAAATATCATTTTTATGTAAATAGAATTTCAGTAGAACTGCTTGAAACTACAAAAAGTTGCAGTGGTAAGTAAAGTAGGTTCTAAAGAATCAGAAAAAGCTGTAAAAGATGTTGCAAAAAAACTATTAGCAAAAAAATCTACAGTGTACACAGTTACATCAATTGACATAGATGGAACAAAAAAAATAGAGACATTAGAGGAATTAAAAAAAATTAAACTAGACTTGGTAATTTCCCTAGGAGGAGATGGAACTACACTTAGAGTTTTTAGAAATTTAGATAATGATGTACCAATTTTGACGATAAATGTAGGTGGGAATAGAGGAATATTATCAGAAATTACAATTGATGAAATTGATGATGCAATTGACCAAATTTTAAAAGGGAAATTTTTCTTGGATAAAAGAATCAGAGTAGTTGCATCGTGTGGAGGAAAAGAATTTCCACCTGCACTAAATGAAATTTATATCAGCAGAACAAACTTGACTAAAACTTCTGAGATTAATATTAAATTTCAAAATGATACAGTAAAACAAAAAATGGATGGAGTGATTGTTGCAACACCTAGTGGTTCAACTGGACATTCATTTTCATTAGGCGGTCCGATTTTACATGAGAGTTTAGATGTACTAATAATTACTCCAGTAGCACCAGTGTATAGATTAGAATCAATTGTAGTCCCAGATGAAAAAATTGAAATTACAAGTTCGCATGATTGCAATATTGTAATGGATGCACAAGTTGTAAAATCTGCAGGATATGATGAATCAATAATTATTAAGAAATACAAAAAACCAGCAGTCTTTATTAGATTAAAAAAACGTGGACTGCGTCAAATGAGTAAACTTGGATTTTAAAATATTAGATGCCAGTGCATTTTATGCAGGAGTGCCATTTAGATCATCAGATGTATGGTATACCACATCACTAGTTTTTGATGAAATAAAACACATAAAGAAAAATCATGATGCACTTGGAACTTTACTTGAAACAAATAGATTAAAAATTCGTGAACCAGCAGAAGAATCAATTCAATCAGCTACACAAGCAGCAAAAAAGACAGGAGACTACCCACAACTATCAAAACAAGACATTTCAATTATTGCACTATGTATTGAAAATAAAGGCGAAATTGTTACAGATGATTTTGCAGTTTCTAATGTTGCAAAAAATCAAGGATTATCCATAACACCAATTATGACTAGAGGAATCAAAGACGTGGGAAAATGGATTCATTATTGTCCTGGGTGCAGAACTAATCATCCAAATGGAATAGAATGTCCAATTTGTGCAACTCCACTAAAAAGAAAATTACTAAAAGATTGATTGGTGAATTCCACTAGTCGTGTAATGTTTTTTGATTTGTTTTTTTGTGAAGTTTGTTTTTAGTATCCAGTACTTTTTTTATTTTCTTTGCCCTAGATTCACCTAAACCCTCAACTTTTGCAAGTTCTGAAGTTGTTGCAGTAAAAACTCTCAGAGGTGTGCCAAATTTTTCAAGCATTCTTACGGCAAATTTTTCTCCAATTCCAGGTAAACTACACAGAGATGAGAGTTGTTGTTTTTCTAAATCAGATGATTTTTTTATTTTTTTGAGGAACGGTCCTTTAGGAATATCTTTTCTAGAACACATTGAGACTAGTAATTTTGCAGTATGAGCTGCACTAGGTGTGGGAATTACTGGAATTTTAAAATCAATTACAACAGTTGAGAGTGCACCATAAAATATGAGAGGGTTGTCAGTTATTTCTTCAATCTCATCTACATTTCCCTCCATTAGAATAATCGGATGTTCAAAATTTTCTTTGAGTCTAGAACATTGATCAAATAATCGTCCATCAAAAACTGAAGCAAGTAAATCACGAATACTTTTTCGCTCAATAATTGTTTCAGGTGCTACGATATAATCTCCAACAGGTAAAGTTTTCATCTCAACATTGAGTCCAACTGATTTTAACAGATTAGGAATTCCACTTTTTTGTTCTCTATCATCTACAACTATTCGAAGATTTTCTAATTTCACAAATACTGGTGTAAAGAATTGTTAATATCTTGTATGAAATTTAGAGTTGAGATTATTTTCTAGGATTGTCTGCTGCTGGAGGTGCTGCTCCCGGAGGGGCACTGCCTGCTTTCATCATTTCAGTAATTTTTGCTTCTTGTTCTTTGAGTGATTCTTTAACACGTGTTTCTTGTTTATCTAAAACAGTTGCACGAGTTTTTGCTAATTCTATTTTTTCTTCCAACTCATCAATTGATTCTTTTTTTGTTGATTTTATCAAAACAGTGCCTGCTTGTTTAAAGACAGCATCACCATCGCCAATTTTCTTTAATTCTTCAAGGGCTTTTGTTGATTCTGCTTTTTCAATTTCAAGATGTTGTTTTTGAGTCATAATTGATTGTAAATTCTGTTGAGTTTGTTGAATTTTCATAATTTGTTCTTGAAGCCATGGAGGCATTTGTGGTGATGACATTATTTCTCAAAAATTCTTTTTCATTATATGTTTAACGAATTATGGGAATTGAAAAACATTTGATGCGATGAGAATTTCAGTGATTACGATAAGTGGAATTCCAAATACCAGCATAGTTCTAACTAGTCCTAATTTTTTTTCTGATTGAGGATGTTTGAATTGGTTCAATTAGAATTCTAAAGAATCATTAAAAATTATTAGAAGTTTGTTGTGTTGAATAAAACGTACACCGAATAAAAGTTGAAAAAACCAGTTTTTTGAGATATTATTCTTTTACTGATTCAATTGTATCATGGCTTGCCTGAATGAGTCGAAGTGTAGAGTTTAGATTTGCCCTCAAATGTGCCAAGTGATTTGATTCAACAGTGATGATAAGTTTTTCATTAAATTTTATTTCAGTTTTTACAGGATTCTCAGGATAAAATTCATTATCAGTATTTACAGAATCAAAAATTGCTTTTGTGTTATCTTTTGCATCAACTGTAATGTCTGCACTAAAGTTTAATGTCATATGCAGTTCCAGCCACTTTATAGCTGCATTTTTTACAAGACCAAATTCCAACTGCATCTCGTCCAAATGAAAGTGAACCACATTCAGGACATGCCCTTTTTTCTTTTAGTTGATAATGAATTTTTGAATATTGTTTTCTTAGTTTAATTCCATATCGAGCGCCCAATCCTTTTAGTGCTTTTTTTGCTTTGGCCATTTTACTGTGCTTCCTGTTGTGCTGCTTTTAATTTTTCTCTAATTTGTGCACCGACTCTAACTGAAAGTTCTCCACATTGAACCATTTCATCCAAAGTAAATCCATCAGAGCCACCTTTTTGTAAAGCACAAATATTTCCATCAGAATCACTAGTAATTGTAACTCTAGCATCCATACTCTCCCATTCATCACCATTTGGATCAACTACAATGTGATTTCCAATCTTTCCCATAGTTACAGATACTGGAATTGTTGTAGTAGGTAATGGAGATTCTCCACCATCAACAAGTGTTATTTTATCGTCAACCATAGTCCATTTTGGAGTTTTTGATGTAAGTAATGCAGCAGTTGCAGCATAAGAGCATGCATCAAACAAGTTACCATCATAATCAATTACCACAATATCGGCAAATACACCAACTACAGATTTGTCTTTTTCAATAACTAATTGTGATACATCAACCATATGACTTTCCCTAATTCCTCTATCAACAACTCTTGCCAATTCAATAACAGGAGCTTGTGGTGGTCCAGTTTCAACAGTAGGATGTGAAAGTGGTAATAGTTCAGCAGTACACATGAAAATACCTTTGTCACCCATATCTGGGAAAGGTTTGTCTGGTTGGATTTTTACTCCACATAAAACTTCGGTGTCACCAAGTCGCAATTTTGCTGAACCGTTTGCTTTAGGAATTGCGTTAATTTCAATTGTTAATTCTCTTGGCTCATCTAATGCTCTGCCATCTGTTCTTTTTCCTTGTTCTAATAATTCAAGAATTTGTGTTCTCTTTAGTTCATCTAAAATTGTTTTTGATGCCAATTAATTAATCTCCTTTCTTTCCAAAGTATTTGTCATTGAGTGCTTTCTTTTGAATGTCATAAACTAATTTGCATCCCTCAACTCCAACTTCAACACATTTCTTGTATTCTTCTGGAGTCAAAACACCATCTAATTGTAATAAGGTAATTTTCTCAAGACTTGGCATATATCCAATTGGCATATCTGCTTGACCGGCTTGGTCTTCTTCATTGTTAACATCAAGAATAATTGTATCTGCAACTTTACCTGAAGCAATTGCTGCAACCATATCTCGCATTGGAATTCCAGCATCAGCTAGTGCAACTGATGCTGCAGTAAGGGCAGCACAACGAGTTCCACCGTCTGCTTGTAATACTTCAATAAATACATCAACTGCAGTTCTTGGGAATTTCTCCAACATTACTGCAGGTTCTAAAGCTTCTTTGATGACTTTGGATATTTCAATTTCTCTTCTTGATGGTGCTGGTCTTTTTCTTTCATCAACTGAGAATGGTTCCATGTGATATCTAACCCTTAAAATTCCTGTATCAGTATCTGACATGTGTTTTGGATGAACATCACGTGGTCCAAAAACGCCAACTAGGATTTTGTTATCACCAAATTCGATATATGCAGAACCATCAGCATTCTTTAGTCCACCGGCTCTAATCATGATTCTTCGTGGTTCGTCTATTTTACGACCATCACAGCGAATACCATTCTCGTCCAATAGGACCATTGTTGCGTCTCTTCCGCCCATTATGATTCACTCTTTTTATCTAACATTTCTTTCACTTGATCAGTCAAATTAGCAACATGTGCTTTTTCATTAACCATTTCAATGGCTGTTTTAGCCTTTAATAATCCCTCGGGAGAGTCACAGGAAACTACAACCCATCCGTTTTGTCCAATTGTTACTGCAGCATCAGTTGCTTGCTCAATCATCTGAATCATGCTTCCTCTCTTTCCAATTAGTCGTGGAACTTTACTTGGGGAAATTGCAATTAGAACACCTGAATCAATTTTACCTAAATCTCTATCAGAAATTGTAACTAGTGGATCTCTTGTTCTATCAAAATTAGCAATTCTTGCTGCAACCAAGTCTCCTGTCTTTAATTTAGAGGTTAATTCATCTGCATGTGCTGAGAAATCTCGTCCAAACACGTCTTGTGCAGGCAAAAATCCCACATAGCAGGAATTAATGTCTAATTCCCAAGAAAGTGATGTGTGAGAATTGACTTTGGCTATAACCAAGTCATCAATTTTTGGAATATATTTTCCAGTTAATGGTATTACTTTAACAGAATCATCATAAATTTCAGAAATTCCAACAGCTGTTGCAATTATTTTTTCACCATCAAGCATTACATTTTGCTCAGGTCTAAAAGGTCCAGTTGTAATTACATCGCCAGGAATAACGTATTTTCTTCTATCTGCCATTACTTCATAACCTCAACTGAAGCAGAGCCCTTTGTTATAGAACCTAATCTGTCGATCACGTTTGGCCTTGCTGCAGCGGGTATTTCAAGTATTGCTTTTAGAGAACCATTATTTTGCCATTCTTCTTTTTTTAGAGATCCTACTGATTTTAAAACCGCGTAGGATTGAGATGCATATTGAGCAGGAATTGTTATTTCCAAATTCATGTTCTCTGATTTTAGTGCAATAATTGAACGAAGTTTTTCAACAATGTCTTTAACTTGATCTTCAACTGTTTTTTGTGGATCAACTGAAACTCTACCATCTTTCATTGCTTGCTCAACTCGTATTGGAGGATGAGGTAAGTGAGTTCTAGGATCAACGTAGGTCTTTACAATGAATTCTACGATTTGTTTTTTCTTATCTTCAATCATTTTTCGCCTTTGGTCTGTTGTTAAATTGAGATCACCTTTTTCCATTATAATTTTAGCAATCTCAGTCAAGTCTTCAGTCTTGAAGGCCTTGAGTAATTTTTCAGCAGATGGTTTTGTACCCTTTCCAGAATCAGTGTAAATCTCCTCAGATACTAGAATTGCTGAAATATCTTTTTTCTTTCCAAGCTTGTAATCTAGGGCCGGATCAGGTTTTACCATAATTTCAAATTTTTCTCCTTCAAAAGAAAATCTTGCCAAAGTAACATCGACCATTTCTAATTTGTATTGGAAATTGGGAGTATTAATTGATTTTACGAATCATATCACAAATAACCAAAAAGACATCATGAACTCATCCATGCCCAGATCAAGCTAGATATTTATGGGGACTTTGAAGATTTTCATCAAGATTTGTCATCCTTAGATATTATTACTCAAAGTGATCAAAAAATGTCTGTAAAACTAAAAGGCGTTACATTGCAATATGCCAATGCCCTAAGACGTGTATGTCTTAATGGCGTTCCAGTTTTTGCAATTGACACAGTGGATATTATTGATAATTCCTCAGTATTAGCAGATGAGGGAATAGCACACAGATTAGGACTAATTCCAATAACTACAGACTTGTCACGATTCAATGAACCATCAAAATGTGATTGTCACAGTGAAACAGGTTGTACAAATTGTAAAGTAATGTTAGTACTAGATTCAGGAGTATCAAATGAAACTAGAACCATCTATTCAAGCGATCTATCATCAGAAGATGAATCAATTAAACCAGTTTCAGATAAAATTCCAATTGTCCAACTAGCACCAGGCCAAAAAATCAAAATGGAGTGCTATGCAAGACTAGGACGTGGAACCGATCATGCAAAATGGAATTCATCAAACATTTCAACTCTAACTGATACAGACAAGGAAGGAGAAAGTACACTTACAGTAGAATCAACTGGTGCATTAAAACCAGAACAAATCATTATCTCAGGAATCGATGAAGTCAACATCAAATTGAATGATTTCAAAGAAATGATTAACGAAATTAAAGAATAATTCAAGCATAGACATTATATTTGGGTTTTAAACCGCAGTATTCACATGACTAGTCAAGTTGTAATACGCATGGCAAAGGATCTAAAGAGCGCATCAACTAAAAATGATGCTCCAATTTGGGCAAAACTAGCAGAATATGCCCTAAAACCATCAATTGCAAGACGAGACATCAATTTGAATAGAATTGCACAATTAACTAAAGAAAACGATACAGTAGTCTTTCCAGGTAAAGTTCTAGGAACAGGAGATATCGGTCATAAAATTACATTATGCTCATTTTCAATTTCAGATTCTGCTGCAAATAAAATCACAGCAAAAGGTGGAAACATAATCAGTCATTCAAAACTAATTGAGCAAAACCCAACAGGCAAAGGAGTTGTACTACTTGGCTAATGGGAGATTAAACAAATCCAAGGGAACAGCTAAACAAGAAACAGTTGTTAGAACAGATAGACCAATTGTTGTTGATGTAACAAACCATATCGCAGGAAGATTAGCATCACATGTTGCAAAATTACTAATTCAAGGAAATAGAGTTACACTAGTAAATTGTGAAAAAATTATGTACAGTGGAACTAGAGATAATTTAATCGCAGAGTATAGAGCATTTTTAGAAATTAACAGTATTATCAATTACAAACACGGACCTGTACACTACAGAAGACCAGATACAATTATCTCAAAAATGATTAGAGGCATGCTACCTTATGAAGGAAAACCATCAGGTGTTGCAGCATTCAAAAGACTTAGAGCATATGTCGGATCACCAAAAGAATTAAAATCACTTGAAAAAATTCAATTTGAGAAAGCATTGATTAGAAAAGCAGCATCAAACTATACAACAATGGGTTCATTATGCAGAGTAATAGGGTGGACTGAATGACTGTTCCAAAAACTGAAATTTATTTTGCTACTAGAAAAAGAGCTAGTGCACATATTTTCATTACAAAAGGTAAAGGTAAAATTAGAATTAACAACGTTCCAGTTGAAATGATTCCACAAGAAACTGCACGTGAAGTAATTCTAGCACCACTTGAAATTACAGGCGATTTACGAGATAAAATTGATATTTCTGTTAGAGTAAGAGGAGGCGGTTTTATGGGACAAGCCAGTGCAATTGCAACTGGAATCTCAAGAGCACTAATTGGATGGACAAAATCCAAAAAAGAGCCTAAAGACCACCCATTCCCAAAATCTACAAGAGAAGATCTCAGAAAACGAATATCTGATTTTGATAAATATCTTATCAGTGGAGATGCCAGACAAAAAGAACCAAAGAAATTTGGCGGACCTGGTGCAAGAAGAAGAAAACAGAAATCATACCGTTAGACAGTGAAGGCTATAATTTTAGCAGGCGGTAAAGGAACTAGAGGCAAACCATATACTGAATTCTTTCCAAAAGCAATGTCGCCAATTGACGACAAGCCATTAATTGATTATGTTGTAAAATATCTAAAATCATTTAATTTCATAAAAGAGGTAATCATAGTTTCTGATTTTAATGGACTAGGAGGACAAATCAAAAATTATTTTGGTAATCAAAAAAATATCTCTTTTGTTCAAGACTCACAAAGTGGTACAGGTGGAGACTTGCTTCACATTGAGAAAAAACTAAAAGGTGAATCAGAATTTTTGTTGTGGTTTGTAGATAATCTGTGTGCAGTAGATGTTAAAAAAATGAGGGACATCTTCAAAGAAAAGAAAAGTTCTGCAACTATTGCAACTAGAACAAAAAGAAAAGAAGAAACAGGATTCGCTCTAGTTGAAAATGGCATCATCAAAGAATTCAAAGAAAAACCAGTAATGAAATTACAACTATCTGAATGCCTTGGAGTTTACATGTTAGGACCAGACATCATTAAAAAAATAAAGAAACTAAAGAAAAAGGAAGTCAATTTGTCATTTGATATTTTACAGCAGTTATCCAAAGAGGGGAAAATTAGTGCATTTGATGTGAGAGATTCAGATTGGATTGATGCAGAATCCCCAATGATTTTAGAGAGAAATCAAAAAACAGTAAAAAAGATCATAAAACAGATGGGACTGTAGAGTTTTTTTCAAATTCTGTAATTTTATCTTCTAATTGAAAAGTTTGAGCAATATCATCTAATCCTTCTAGGAGAATTTTTTTCTTGTGAGAATCAATTTCAAAAGAAATTTCTTGAGTGCTAGTTTTGATGATTTGTTTTTCCAAATCAATGTGAATTGGAGAAGTTTCTTGTTGGAGAGATTCAACTATTTTTTGATCCAATGAAATAGGTAGTAATCCATTTTTGAAACAATTACTAAAGAAAATATCAGCAAAAGAGGGTGCAATTACAATAGAGAAGCCATAGTCCTGTAAAGCCCATACAGCATGCTCCCTGCTTGAACCACATCCAAAATTATCACCTGCAATCAAAATTTTTGAGCCTTGGTATTTTGAGTCATTTAAAACAAAATCAGATGTTGGGTTCTCGTTTTCATCAAATCTCCAATTAAAAAATAGAAACTTTCCAAATCCTGATTTTTGAACCAATTTCAAAAATTGTTTTGGTACAATTTGATCAGTATCAACATTTACCATATCAAGTGGAGTAACAATACTTTGTACATTCTCAAAGGGTTCCATCTTAATTCAAATCCATCTCTCTAACATCAACAAAGTGACCATTAATTGCAGCAGCAGCAGCCATAACAGGACTTACCAAATGAGTTCTCCCACCATTTCCCTGTCTACCTTCAAAATTTCTATTTGATGTACTAGCACATCGCTCACCAGGAGATAAAATATCAGGATTCATTCCAAGACACATACTGCATCCAGCTTCTCTCCATTCAAAATTAGCATCAATGAAGATTTTATCAAGACCCATTTCTTCTGCTTGTTTTTTTACCATTTGAGAACCAGGTACCACCATTGCTTGAACATCAGATGATACTTTATTTCCCTGAATTACTTTGGATGCTTCTACTAAATCTTCTAATCGAGCATTTGTGCATGAACCAATAAAGACTCTATTAATTTTGATATCCATAATAGATGTTCCAGATTTTAAATCCATGTACTGTAATGCTTTTTCTGCACCCTTCTTTTGATTAGCATCACCGTTTGAATATTCGTCAGGTGATGGAATTGATTCTGTAACATCACAAGTCATTCCAGGATTAGTTCCCCAACTTACTTGGGGGGCAATATCATCAATGTGTAAAGTAAATTGTTTTTCAAATTTTGCATCATCATCAGTTTTTAGATTTTCTCTCCAGGTATCAACTAGAGTATCATAATTTTTTGGAGTAAATTCTCTATCTCGAAGATAATCAAATGTTTTCTCATCAGGGGCAATCAATCCAGCACGTGCTCCTGCCTCAATGGACATGTTGCAGATAGTCATTCTCTGCTCCATGGATAAATCAGTAATTCCATCACCACGATATTCAATTACAGTACCAGTTCCACCACCAGTTCCAATATTTTTGATTATAGATAGTACGATATCTTTGGCAGTAACTGCATGAGGATTTTTTCTTTTTCCCTCAACTCTAATCTCAAAGGATTTTGGTTTTTCAAGCCACATGGTTTGAGAAGCCAATACATGCTCAACATCACTAGTTCCAATGCCTAAAGCTAGAGCACCAAAAGCCCCATGAGTAGATGTATGACTATCACCACAAACTATTGTTGCTCCAGGTAATGTTATTCCCAACTGAGGGCCAATCACATGAACTATTCCCTGATTAGGACTATCCATTCCAAATAGAGTGATTCCAAAATCTTTGCAATTTTTTTCCAAAGTTTTGATTTGAATTGATGATGTTTGATCTAAGATGGGGAGGGAACGGTCAGTTGTTGGAACATTATGGTCCATTGTAGCAATAGTAAGATCAGGTCGTCTGACTTTACGATTATTCATTCGTAATCCATCAAAAGCTTGAGGAGAAGTTACTTCATGGACTAAATGTCTATCAATGTAAATTAGTGATGGTTCATTCTGTTTTTCTTCAACTAGATGAGAATCCCAAATTTTTTCAAAAAGAGTTTTTCCCATTTTAATCCAAGTCTGGGTTGTATTTGAAAAGACCACCTGCAGCAATTATCTTTCCAATAAGTTCCGAGAATGGTTTCATTTTGTAAGTTTGATTTTTTGTATTATTTTTAATCTCATTTGATGCAACATCAATTTCAATTTCATCGCCTTCTGCAATTCCATCATACGCATCCTGATCAATTTCAATAGGTAACAAAAACGCCCCATCAACAGCATTTCTATAAAAAATTCGGGCAAAGGATAATGCCAAAACTGCCTTTACCCCACAATGAGACAAAGCAATAGGTGCATGTTCTCTACTTGAACCACATCCAAAATTTTTTCCAGACAAAATAAAATCACCTTCATTTACTTTGGAATGAAAATCAGGATCTAATCCCTCCATTGCATGTGTTGCAAGTTCTGCATAATCGTGAATTTTCAGATACTGACCTGGAATGATTACATCAGTGTCAATATTATCACGAGCATATTTTATGATATTTCCTTTCATTACAAATCCCTCGGATCAGTGATTTTTCCAGTTACAGCTGATGCTGCTGCTACCATTGGTGATGAAAGATATGTTTGAGATTCAACGTGACCCATACGTCCTGGGAAATTTCTATTAGTTGTACTAATACAGATTTCATCTTTTGCCAAAACTCCCATATGAGCACCACAGCAGGCACCACATGTAGGAGGTCCAACTGTTGCTCCAGCATCCAAGAAAATTTTCAATAGACCATTCTCCATTGCTTTTTTGTAAATTGAAATTGCTGCAGGTAAAATTTCAGTTCTAATCTTTACTTTTCTGCCCTTGAGAATTTTGGCTGCGGCCTCCAAGTCTTCATATTTTGCACCAGTACATGAACCAATGTAGGATTTGTCTAATTCGACAGATGGGGATTCTCTAACTATAGTGACATTATCAGGTGAAAACGGTTTTGCAATTGTTGGTTCCAACTCTGAGCTTTCATACTCAAAGATTTTAGTATACTCTGCATCAGCATCTCCTTTAATCAATTGTATGTTAGATGCCCCTCTACTTGAAAGATAATCAACTACTTTTTGATCTGGTTCAACAATACCATTCTTGGCACCAGCTTCTGTTGTCATGTTACATAACGTCAATCTACTCTCAACTGACATCTCATCAATACCACTTCCACCAAACTGCATGGTTCTATATGCACCGCCATCATTTCCAATATCGCCAATAATTTTTAGAATCAAATCTTTTGCCATAACATGGTCAGGTAATTTTCCATTAAGCTTAAAGTAAATTGTTTCAGGAACCTTGAACCAAATTCTTCCATTAAGCAAAACATATGCAATATCAGTATGTCCCAATCCACATGCAAATGCACCCAATGCCCCAGTAGTGTTTGTATGAGAATCACCACCAACATAGACGTCTCCGGGCATCACCATTGCTTCTTCATGAGATAGAGTGTGGCAAATTCCGTATTGGCCCATTCCATACTTGAAATGTTTTTCAATTCCATAATTTTTTGTAAATTTTGATAATTTTACAATATTTTCAGCTGATATTTTTTCTGCTGAAGGAACAAAATGATCTTCTGCTACCCAAACCTTGGTAGGATCCCATAACTTGTCAACTGAAATTCCTTGTTTTTTTAATTTGTCAAATACTTTGAGAACACCAGGACCAGATACATCATGCATCATTACTTTATCCACATTTGCAAAGAGTACATCATCAGGTGAGACTGAGGATTTTCCAGATGCACGTGCAAGAATCTTCTCAACAATATTCATAATCAAAAAAGCTATTCCTACAGATTAAAAGCTTTACAGAACAATAAAAAAGAAAAACAATTCTCACAATTCTATGGCATTAACTGTTTTACCACTCCTATCAAAGAGGATGGAGGGAGAATTTGATGTATTTGAGACATTATTTGAAACACTAGAGAAAAACAGTGAAAAATTACAGGAAGGAGATATTCTTGTAATATCTACAAAATTCATTTCAAATTCACAGGGTAGAATCATGGATTTGTCAAGTGTGATACCATCAGCAAGAGGTAAAGAAATTTCAGAGACATATCAACTAAAACCGCAAATTGCAGAAATTATCATTAGAGAATCAGATAAAATCTTTGGAGGAATTGGAGGATTTGTAATTACATCATCAGATAACATCATGGCACCAAATGCAGGAATTGACAAATCAAATGCAAAAAAAGATAAAATAATTTTGTATCCTACAAACCCATACCTTGTTGCAGAACAACTTCGCAGAAAGATTTTCTTAAAGATGTTAATTCATGTAGGAATTATTCTAGTAGATAGTAGATTAATGCCTGCAAGAATTGGAACATCAGGTGTTGCAATTGCATGTGCAGGAATTGAACCCGTTTTAGATATGAGATCAAAAAAAGATCTTGATGGCAATCCACTAAAAGTTACATTTCAAGCAGTAGTTGATAATCTTGCAACAATTGGTAATCACAAAATGGGGGAAGGTGCTGAATCAAAACCATTTTCAATTATCAGAGAATCAGGGGCAAAACTAACTGATAGAAAAATCAATCCGTCTGAGATGGCAATATCACCTGATCAATGTGTATACGTTAGAGGATTATCAAACCCTCCAAATACTAGTCAGTAAAACTGGTTCTGCTTTAAATAGAGGAATTTGATGAAAAAAATATGGAGTACGTTACAACATATCCTAAGACTATTTCATTTCTTGATGGATTAAAACACAAAATTGATGTTGATAGTAAAAATGGCGTAGAGCAACTCCACATTGTTGTAAAGAAAAGTTTCGAGGAATTGACAAAAATTTTTGCAGAAGAGGGATTTACCAAAGTAAAATTTGAACATAAACAACCAGACCAAATAGGAAATGGATTAAATCTGAAATTAAAAAAACCATGGGAGATGCATGTAAGAATGGTTGATTTGAAAAAAGGCCTAATTGGAATTCATGCAGAAGTTGAGGTATCTAGAGATTATTTACAGCATCTTTTCTCTCAAAGAACCCCAGTAGTTTACGAAGTAGAAGAAATTCTCAAAAAATATCACGTAGAGTATAATGTTTGGCACAATAAAATAAAACAAAACGTTTCAGAGATTGTAGATAATTACAAAGTTAAACTTGCAACACCTGGAATCCCAGTATTTGCATGGAAACCAATGTTATTTGTTATTGGAACTATAGCAGCATTTTATGGCTGGAAATTTTTTGATACTATCTGGTAGATTAAACACCAAGTGACTCGGCTTTAGTCATATCCAAAAATACCTTATCACCAACTGATAGACCCATGTCTTTGTATTCATGCATCTCAAGTTTCAATTGAGTTACTGAACCTTGTGCACCCATTCCTCCCATGCCACCCATCATCTTGTTTAGGTCCTTCATCATGTCATTCATGTTTGAGAATCCCATAACTTTTGGTGCCCCAAATAGTGGTTGTTGTGGATTTTGAGTTCCTTCTTTAAGATCTTTAATTGATGATAATGAAACTACAACATATGGTGCTCCATCAGGTGCAGAATCGATACTTTTTACCACATATTCTTTCTTCATGTATATTGTAGAAAACATAGCCATATAATTTTAATTTTAAGGTCAATTAGTCATAATTTAACTCGAGATTGAAGCTTTAATTACAATTTTCGAGATTTACTATCAATGTCTGAAAGCGTAAAGGCCACATTACAATATTATGGAATCTCACCCTGGGAGATTGAAGTATTGTATGGATTTCTAAATTCACACTTTACAATAATTCAAGATGAGATTGAATCAAATGATGAACACTTTGTGAGTTACTTGGAGTTAAAAATACCACTAACATTTAATGAAGAATTTTTCCAATGGTTTGATTTCAAGAGATGGGAAAAAGTAAAATCAGTTTTCAAAGAAATGAAGAGAAGACGAGGAACTAGTAATGCCCTAAAAATTAATATCAATTTTTCTGGGAACCCAAAAATAATTTTTACCGTTGACAGCGAAGATAGCCAAAAATTCAATAATGCAGTTGAGAAAATTGATTCAGTTTTAGAGTTATTGCAATATCATTTAGATCCTAAAAAAACACCAGAAGGGATTTCTGAGATTAATTATAAATTTGATACAGAATCAGTTAGATGGCGTCTAGATTCAGCACTAGCTAAAAATAAAAAATATGCATTCAATAAGGAATCATGGGAAGAAATTAGTTAAGATCTTTTTGTAACGGTTCTAACAATCCATGAAGTTCTTTGTATTTTGATTCAAGAAAACTCAAAGCCTCATCGAGTTTCTTTGATTTGCCATACTTGTAACGAATCAATTCACGATGATGCCAATATGTTGCATCACCAGCTGATATAGTAGTAAAATAATCAGTACCCTTCAAGTTGTCGGGAATTTTAACATCGTGTGGAAATAACATATCTACAATAAACCATTCATCACCATCAGGATAATCAGAACCAGTTTCAATATCAAAAAATACATGCAACAAATCAGACTGCATTAGCCCATCATCATTAATTGTAGGATGTTTAACAGAAGATTTTTTGAAATCAAGACCAACTAATTCTGGCTCAAAGAAACCTTTGAGAATAGATTTTCTAAAAATTTTATTTGCTTCAGGAATATTCAAAGATAAAATAATATTCCATTAAACTTGCCTATAAACTTCTTAGTTGGTAGAAGAAAATCTAATTTTTGAGGCTAAGTTGTGATTGTTTGATGTAATCAAGCATACCAGTATATTCTATTTTTGCAGTACAATACTATGCCAACTTGGGATTGTGATAATTGTCATATGCCAATGAAGTTAATTGAAAGAAATCCAAATATATCATGTCCAAACTGCGGTAAAAGAATGATTGAAATTTCAGAATGATTTTCATTGGAATTTAAATACAAAGGTAAATTGATGATAGCATGAAAGTTGTGGTAATTGCTGGCAGTCCAAGAAAAAATGGCAATACTCAGATTTTAATGAAATATGTTTATGAATATGCAAAGTCAAAAAATGCAGAAACAAAATTAATCAATTTGTCAGAGGGTCAAATTGAATGTTATAGAGGATATGAGGATGAATACAATGATGCTACAAAAAATGCTGCAAACGATATTACAGAAGCTGATGTATGGTTAATTGGAACTCCAATCTACAATTCGTTTTTTAGTTCAGCACTAAAAAATTTATTTGAATATATCAATTATAAAAAAACTGAAGGTAAAGTTGCAGGAATGGTAATTTTAGCTGCAGGACAGATTGGATTCACAGATGTCCAAACGTTACTCACACAACTATTATCATACTTTAGAGTAATTACAAATCCAAAAGCTGTTTTTCTAACTACAGAGGACATTACAGATAATTCAATTTTAAATGAAGATGCACAAAAAAGATTGAAGACAATGGTTGATGAAACTCTAGAAATAGCCTCAAAATTACAAAAATAGGCTAGACTTCAAGTGAATCAAGAATTTTTGAAATATCAGTATTAGAAAAACCATCTTTAGAGATATTTTGTCTTGCCGGAGGATTCTCCAAATAATTTGGAATCTTGTCTTGTAATCTTACAGTGTATGGAGTAGTTATTTCATTTTTGTAAAATACTCCAGTTGGAATTTTGTTTCCCCATTCAAGTGATTTTATTAATGCTTGAGATAATTTCTCATTTACTTCAACTTCTGAATCATAATGAACTGTTGGTTCAAATCCTTGGTCTTCGAGTTTGTAAATTCTTGAATGTCTTTTTTGGGCCTCATCCATCAAATCAGCTCCTGCATACCAATCCCTAGTGTTTAGATCATTGTATGTAGGACATGGTTGCAATACATCCAAGAAAGATAATCCAGGGTGTTTGATTGCCTGAACTATCAAAGATTTGAGATGTTTAATATCATAAGAATAACCACGTGCAACAAAAGTAAAACCACTAGCAATTGCCAATCCAATTGGATTTACATTTGAATTAGTATTTGGAGATGGAAGAGATTTTGTTTTTTCTCCTAATTTCAAAGTAGGAGATGCTTGTCCTTTAGTTAGACCATAAACACCATTATCAAAAATAATGTATGTCATGTTTACATTTCGTCTACCTGCAGCAACAAAGTGGCCTGCACCAATTCCCAAACCATCACCATCGCCACCAACTGCAACAATAGTCATCTCAGGATTTGCAATCTTTGCCCCTTGTGCAAATGTCAATACACGTCCATGTAATGTGTGAACTCCATACGTGTTGATGTAGTGAGATGTCTTACCAGAGCAGCCAATTCCTGAAAATATTGCAGTCTTGTCTCTTTGCACACCCATATCAGCTAGTGCCATTTGGATAGCATTGACTATTCCAAAGTCTCCACAGCCAGGACACCAATCATTATGTACATCTGTTTTGAATTCAGCTGGTTTAAGCGCCATGCATCAAAACCTCCCGTTTGTCTGCTTTGTTTTGTACAATTCTTTTGAGTGAATCATATACTTCAGTACTAGTCATTGCTCGTCCAGTATATTTTAAAACAAAATAATCAACATCACGTCCAACATTTTGTTTGAATAATGTTGCTAATTGGCCTGACTGGTTTGCCTCTACATCAATTATTGTTTTAGCATCTTTGAGTAATAATTTCACATAATCTCCCGGGAATGGATTCATCAATTTCATTTGAACTAATCCAATAGAGATTCCATCTTTTTTTAGCATATCTATTGCATCAAGTAATGGCCCCATTGTAGAACCCCATGAAATTATAGTAAAATCCTCAACTCCAAAAGAAACAGCTTGTTGTTCTTTTGGAATTCGTTCAAGAATTAAATCCAATCTAGACATTCTCTTATCCATCATCTTTACACGTAATTCTGGATCTTCTGTGATGTGTCCTTGCTCATCTGACTCATCTCCAGTATTCCAAAAGATTCCATTATTCATTCCAAGTCTTGAACGAGGAGATATGCCATCTTCGGTAAATTCAAATCGCCTATATCCATCCTCAACATTTTCTAATAGTTTACCTCTATCAATTGAAATTTTTTGTGGTTCAAATCGTTGGCAAGTAATTACAGAACTTGCATGAAACTTGTCCATCATGTGAATTACTGGAACCTGAAAAGTATCAGCGTAATTAAAACAATTTCCAGTATCATAGAAACTCTCCTCAATTTCTCCAGATGCATAAACGATTTTTGGAAAATCTCCAGCTCCTGCATATACTGAAAATAAAAGATCATCCTGACCATGTCTTGTTGGAAGACCAGTTGATGGACCGCTTCTCTGATAATTTGTAATTACTATAGGGACTTCATTAATTCCTGCCCAACCTAGCATCTCAGTCATTAGTGCAAATCCTGGTCCAGATGTACAAGTAGCAGAACGTGTTCCAGTTAAAGCACCGCCAATAGTCATCCCCATTGCAGAAATTTCATCTTCTGTTTGGATAACTGCAGTAGAACCTGGTCTATCATCAATGATTTCTAAAATCTCATTTGATTCAAGATATACTGATTCATCAGATGCAGGAGTAATTGGATAATATGGTTGGAATCTACAACCAGATGCCATTTTCCCCAAAGCTGTTCCCTGAAATCCTTGAATCAAAAGAGTTCCAGATTCTTTTTGTGTTCCAGGTAATGTACAGTCAAAGTTTTCAAATTTTGCTGCAGCATAGTTGTAAGAATAAGTAGCAGTGACTTGATTGATTTTTGCAATTTCTAGTTTCTTTGCAAAAATAGACTCTATTGTTTTTTGTAAAGAGTCAGGAGGCATCTTTACCAATCCTAAAGATAAGGAAACTCCAATTACATTGTACATTCTGATTAATCCTTTTAGACGAGGATTTTCAGTTTCTTCAGATAAGGTTAGGAGAATTGATTTGAATGATACAGGATATAGCAAAACACCTTTTTCTTTTGCAATCTCCAAAACACCAGCAATTGTAAATGGTTTATTTTTTGATTCTAATTCTTTGTGTAATCTTTCTTTGAATGGTGCATCAAGTGTATGCACTGCATCAGTGGTAATCTTTTCAATATCTGAATCATAAATTATTCCACCACCTGAAATTACTTCATCATAATGACGAAAAATCGTTTCAGCATCAAAAGACGCCATCAAATTTACATCATTAACATTTGAATGGATTTTTTTATCAGCAATTCTTACTGTAAAGTAGCTATGCTCCCCTTTGATGTTTGAATAAAATTCTCTTTTTCCAAATACCTGATAACCCATTTCAGCGCAAACACGGGAGAAAATATTTGCACCAGATTCCACGCCACTACCTTGGGGACCGCCAATTAACCATGTAAAATCAACTGTACTCATAACATATCACCTTCATTTTGAATAATAATAATCTGTTTTACCAAATTGATCACCCTCCAGTGGCTGCATCAAACAAAGCACATTTGCAATCATCACGTTCTCCACAATAAGGACAGACACAAGCACATTTTTCAATAGAACTGCCACATTCTACACAAATTGCAAATTCTTCTTCTTCATCAACTTTAGAAGACATCAGAATTGATTAGAAGGAAATCGTATAAATGGTTTAGCTGATTCCTAGAAATAATGCAAAAAAGAAGAGTATTTCTTACTAGGACACTTCATGACTTTGCATTAAAAGAGTTGAGAGAAAAATATCAGATAGAGGTTCATTCAGGAAAAATTCCAATTCCTAAAAATATTTTGAAAAATAAAATTGAAACTATTGATGGGCTAATTTGTTTCCCATATGACAAAATTGATAAAAAAATGATTGACTCAGCTACAAATCTCAAAGTGATTAGCACGTATAGTGTAGGTTTTGATCATATTGACATTAACCATGCAATAAAAAAGAAAATTCGTGTAGGATATACCCCTGAAGTATTAACTGATGCAACTGCAGATTTGGCATTTACACTAATCTTAGATGTAATGCGAAGGGTTTCAGAAGGGGATAAAATTATTCGGAGTGGGAAATGGAGGCAAATTTACGGAGCATACGATAATCTAGGAATTGATCTTCAAGGAAAAACTTTGGGAATATTGGGACTAGGAAGAATAGGAAGTACACTTGCAAAAAGAGTAAAGGCATTTGATATGAAAATAATATATCATAATAGAAAACGTATTTCAAAATCTAGAGAAAAGACATTGGGAATAAAATATGTCTCACAAAACAAACTAATCACACAAAGCGATGTCATTTCAATTCATGTTCCCCATACAGAGCAAACAAACGAATTATTTGATTCCAAAGTGTTTAAAAAAATGAAAAATACATCATTTCTAATTAATACTGCACGTGGAAAAATTATCAAAGAAAAAGATCTAGTATCAGCTCTTAAGAAAAAAACTATTGCAGGTGCAGGATTAGATGTATTTGAATCAGAACCAATTGGAAAAAATCATCCATTAACTAAAATCTCAAATGTGGTCCTCGCACCTCACATTGGAAGTTCCACAAAAGAGACAAGAGAGCAAATGGCAAAAATTACAGTAAAAAATTTGAATTTGGGATTAAATGGGAAAAAGCCAATTTATTCAGTTGGATACTAGGAAATCATACAATTTAGGCATAAGTTTTGAAATAATTTTGGGATATTTTGCATTGAAAAAACCGCAGTTTTTATAGATACATAACAATGTACTATTAGATTGAAAAAATTCAAACATACGAATGAAGAATTAGAATTAGCTAAACTACAAACTGAAAAAGATAAGAAGAAAAAAGAAGAATAAAATAATATTTTTCCTTGTCTTTTTCAGACAAGTTTTTTTTTAAAATTTTGAAAAAAATTTCAAATCATTTCATATCAATTTGAATAAAATCATCTGTATCCCCATGAGCACAAGCAGTTCCAACTGCTTTAACAGGTGAAAAACTAATCTTACCATTGTGAATTTTCCCTTCTTTTTGAAGAATTCCAACTTTACCTGATACTACTTGTTTATGTCGTCCACAAGTAACTCCAACCATGTATTCGTCTTTATCATCCACAATTGAGACAATAAACTCCGGAGGATTAACACATTGTTTACCCTCTTTCATTACAGAACACCTATCAGGTAGCATAAACGAATTTTATTAGTTATTAGATATTAAGTTTGATTGAGGATATCATCAAAACTCCAGATTGAATCTGTATGTTTTTGCTTGTAATCTAAAAATCCCTTTTCTTTGAGTTTTTGTACAATAAAAGCAGAATATGCAGGCGCCCCAGTTGCTCCAGGGGAATTATAATTAATAATGTTGAAGGAATGTTCATTCTCAAGCTCCATTACATCTAGTAAGAATTTTCCCTGAGGAGTAATTATTGGTGAACGAATTCCAGATGTGCCTTTTTTTGAAAAATATTCTGGTTTAATTTTTGGGATAAATTTTTGGACACGATTGATCATGGCAGTTTTTGAGATAGAGCTTAACCATTCTTTTGATATTAGTGATAAAAATTCAGAATCAAAAAGTAATTTTTTTGCATTACCAGATAGCACATCTTTGAATTTAGAAATGGATGTTCCAATATCTCCGATATATCCATCGTATGTATCAGGGCTTGGAACAGGAACTGCATTTGGACCAACCTCTGTTTGCCCATTTGCTTTTTTTATCCAATGAGGATCTAAAAATGGATAACCTTTGAATTCGGCTACGGAGTAAATGGTAGTTTTTACAAGATCACTGTACTGAGGGTCTGCAACCCAATATTCACCTCTAAAATGGATATCAGAGTATTCAGTAGCCAAATCCAACATTTGTGCAATATCCAAAGAATTCCCACCAGCACAATTAATCACAAAGTTTGCAGTGATACTTTCATTATCATCAAAAATTATCATAGAATCATTTTCATTTCTTTTAATTTCTTTGACATTTTTTTCAAAAAGAAAATCAACACCATGTTTTACAGATTCATTTTTAATTTCATTTGTAAATACACCAAAATCAGTAGATACTTCTCTTTTAGAATAAATTGCTGAATGACATTTTACATTGGGTTCCAGTTTGGATACTTGTTTTGCATCTAAAAGTTCCAAGTCTTGAGATGGAATTCCATTCTCAATTCCCCAATCCATATATTCCTCAAGACTCTTGTGTTGATTCTCGTCAATTGCGATTTCAAGTACTCCAGTTTTACTCCAAGGAACATTTTCTTTTTTTGCTAGTTTCTCCCACATCCCATATGAAATTAAAGCTGATTTTGCTAGAACCTTTTTTGTTTTAGGATTAAGGTAAAAAGGAGAATGAACTACTGCAGTATTTCTACCACTTGCATGCATTGCAACATTTGATTCCTTTTCAATTACACAGAGTTTCACATCATAAAGTGAAGAAAGCCAATAAGAAATACTCGTACCCAAAATACCGCCACCAATTATTGCAACATCATATTTTGACACATCCCAATTACAGAATCTATACATTAATTGATTCTGACTGATTCGAAGGCGTACATTTCCAGACGAGATATAGATTTACTAAAATTTTAGGCATAGTGCACCAAAAAGTACAATTTTGAACCTAAAAATGGAAAATCACAAAATGCAGTAGTATTTATAGTAAAAAAAACCAAAAAACAATAGGTAATATTTATGGTTTTAGAAGTAGTTAATGCTGATAGCGTCTGTAAACGTTGCGGAAAAAAATCAATGCTCACAGATGATGTAACAGGTGAAAGATTTTGTGGAAAATGTGGTTTTGTAATTTCTGAAACATTACAGGATTCAGGTCCCGAATGGAGATCATTTTCTAAAGAAGGTGGAGCAGACCCAACAAGAACTGGTGCACCAACTACACTTGCAATGCATGACAGAGGATTGGCAACTATCATCAATCCAATGAACAGAGACTCTTCAGGAAAACCACTTACATCAGCTATGAAAAGTACAATTGAAAGACTTCGAACATGGGATAGTAGAAGTAAAGTTAATGCATCTTCTGATAAAAATCTCAGACAAGCACTAAGTCAATTATCAACACTAAAAGACAAATTATCACTTTCTGATTCAGTTATTGAAAAAGCATCATACATTTACAGAAAAGCACTTGAGAAAGGACTAGTAAGAGGTCGCTCTATTTCAGCACTCATTGCTGCAGCATTGTATGCAGCATGTAGAGATACTGAAACTCCAAGAACACTCAAAGATGTTGCAGATGCTGGAAACATAAAGAAAAAAGATATTTCAAGATGTTATAGAATTTTACATAAAGAATTAGATTTGAAAATGCCAGTAGTAAATCCAATTCAATGTATTGCAAGAATTGCAAGTAAACTAGGCATTACTGAAAAAACAAAACGTTATGCTGCCAAAGTACTACAAATTGCACAAGAACATGAAGAATCAGCTGGAAAAGACCCAATGGGATTAGCTGCTGCTGCATTATACTTGGCATGTGTAAAAAACAATGAAGATATGACTCAAAGAGATATTGCAGAGGCCTCAAATGTGACTGAAGTAACAATTAGAAATAGATACAAGGGTTTAAGATTGGACCAGGATGAGTAAATAGAGAAATGGCACAAACAAAACCAATAATTGCAATCGTAAACGTTGTAGCTTCTGCAACAATTGACCAAAAACTAGACCTTTTAGATATCACTAAAAAATTCCCAGATGTAGAATATCATCCAGAACAATTCCCAGGTGCAGTTTTCAGACTCAGAGAGCCTAGAACTGCAACCCTACTCTTTGGTTCAGGAAAAATGGTATGTACAGGTGCAAAATCCGAGAAAATCTCAATTAAAGCAGTAAACACAGTTGTTCAAAAACTAAGAAAAGGTAAAATCAAAATTAAAAAAGATGCCGTAGTTACAATTCAAAATATCGTCTCATCAATTAATCTTGGAGGTAAAGTTAACTTGGAGCAAGCAGCAAGAACACTTCCTAGAAGTATGTACGAACCAGAACAATTCCCAGGATTAATTCACAGAATGCTTGATCCAAAAACAGTAATTCTAATTTTTGCATCAGGAAAACTAGTTTGTGTTGGTGCTAAAGTAGAAGAAGAAATTCATCGTTCAGTAAATCAAATTCATGCTTTGCTTGAAGAAAAAGATCTAATGGTTTACGAATAAAACTCGAAAACTAATTTTTAAACAGAATTTATTTGATTTTTAATTATATTTGACGATTCTCTAAATTGTTTTAATTCAAATTCATCAAGATGTATTTTTTGTATTTCAGAAACTCCATTTTTATTAATTTTTACAGGAACACCCAAGGCAACATCATTTTGTTCATATTCTCCTTCAAGTACTACAGATGCAGGAAGAGAAATTTCTTTTTCAGTAATTATTGCATTTATTACATCATAGGTATTTTTTGCAATTCCAAATTGAGACCTACTCTTGTGATTTCTCAAATCTTTCCAATAATTTCTGAGATCATTAGTTATTGAATCTCTACTATCAATTAATGATAAAAGCGAATCACCATCAACATTAACACCTGAAAATATTGGAATCATAGAATCACCATGTTCTCCCAAAACTAATGCATTGTTAATGGAGGATTGAGGAATAGATAGTTTTTCAGAGATTAGATATCTAAATCTACTTGTATCAAGACTAGATGCAATTCCAATTACTTTGAATCTTGTAAATCCAGTTTCTTTTTGGAAAAAATAAGTCAAAATATCAAGAGGGTTTGAAACTAGTAGAATTATTGCAGATGGACAATATTGTTTAATTTTTCCTGCAATTTCTTTAATCATTATTACTTGAGATTTTATGTTTTCAGCCCTATCTTTTGAATATCCATGGGAGCTAGCAGTAATAATTACAATTTTTGACCCTGTTAATTGAGAATAGTCATCAGTTCCACGAATAGAGAATTTAGAAGTAGAAGGAATTGCATTTGCAACATCCATAGATTCTCCAATTGCTTTACTTTTTGTTCGATTAATCAGCAATACATCATCCAATGCATTTGAAACACATAGAAATCCAATGGCAGTGCCAACTCTCCCACTTCCAATAATTGAAATCAATTATTCCACACTATTACTTTACAATTAAAACTGGCTTTTTAGATTTATGTAAAACATAATTTGAAACACTACCTAAGAAAATTTCTTTTGCAGCACCTCTTCCACGAGCACCAATTACAACCAGATCAATATCATTTTTAGAATTATTTACAAATCTTGCAATATCATATCCAGGATCACCTGCAAGAGTTCTTGCAGTTAATTTGATTCCTTTTTTTGCAGCCCTAACTTTCGCGCTATCAAGGAATTTTTTTATCTCAGAAATCGAATTAAAATCCAAGAAACCAAGTGGATGAAGAGCAAACATTCCAGGTATAGATTTTACAGCTAATGCAACAATAGTTCCATTAGATTGTCTAGCCAAATGGATTGCCATATCTAAACCACGAATTGAATTTTTGGAACCATCCAATGGGACAAATATTTTCTTAGTTTTAATTACCACATATCATACTAGATGATTTTAAAGTTTAAAGACTGCAATGATTACCAAAATTGATTTTCATATTTGATATTAGGAGTGATTGACATATATCTTAAAATCACAATATTATTTGAAAATGAGAGAATCGAGGGAACCGTATTCTTTGTCAAAAAAATTAGTTTTCAAAAAAGAATCATTGTTTTCTATCATATGTCCAAAACGCATCCTTGGAACATATGCTAAGTGAAGGAAAAACATCCCCATTACTCATTAAAATTTCATGTTCATCAAAAGTTGGATGACACCTCATACTACGGTCAATATGACCTGAGAATTTGTAATATCCTGCAAATGTACATTTGTCACCGGTTTTTGGCATAAATTAAAGAAAATAGATCATAGAATAAAAAACATAGTTTAGATTTTTTAGAAATAAAATGGCGCCGAGAGGGAGATTTGAACTCCCGTTCCCTTGCGAGAACGTGCTTTATGGTTTAACAATTTCCAGGCACGCGCCCTACCAGGCTAGGCGACCTCGGCACAAGTCTTGCGACAAAAGTACTTTGTAAAATCTGATTATATATTGTGTTATTTGTGAAATAGAAAAATTATTTCCAAATCGTGACAGTAGTTGATCTTTCAACGGCATTTCCTTCTTTATCTGCACCATTCACAGAAATTTTGTAGAGACCCTCTAAAACAGGATTTCCATCATTTTTAATTTGGTCCCATGAAAAAATAATCTCATCTCCAGGGGCTAGTTCAGATATCACTTGAGCAGAAATTGGAGAGTACATCAAAGTTCCAGAGAGTCCAGTAATTTTAAGACCATATGATGCATCAGAAAAAACCAAGGGTACTGTTCCAGAATTAACAACTTGAAGTGTTATCTCCTCACCTTGTTTAAAATCAAATTTTTCAGTTACAATAGATACAGAATTCCCTTCAACAAAAATCAGTTGACTGGTACTTTTTACATCAATTAGATATATTCCAAGGGCAAGGGCTGAAACTAAACCAACTGCAGTAAAGATTACGAGACTTTTTGATAACAATTTCTAAGATTAATTTCCAGGGGTTTGATCCTTTGGAGGAGTTGGTTTTGTTCTCCATTTTTTAGGATACGTGTTTGGAGCCATGATGATTCGTTTTGTTTCAAATGCATGTCCTTTTGTCGCATCACGAATTTCTTCCTCAGACATTGTAGATGTTGCCAAAGCTACTGCTTCTCCTTTTTGAGTATAAACGCCAACAATATCACCACTTTTCAGATTTGGAGAAATTTTCAAAATACCAGGAATTGCTAGTTGTGCACCATGACACATGGCATCAACTGCAGAATCACGAATAACTACGGATTTTAGTTCACTAAATGCATACTCTACAGGTTTAATCATACTCATCAATTTAGTAGCATCTTTTGTTTCCTCCCAGATTGCAAAGGCATTTGCTAATTCATGTAAAGTTACCAACCCATCAGTTTCACGGAATTGATCAACTCTAGTTCGTCTTAATTCAATCATGGTTGCACCGGGTCCAAGAATTTCACCCATATCATAGTATAATTTTCTAATATAGGTTCCTGCTTCACATAAAACTCGAGTTAAAAGTAATCTCTCCTTTTGCTGTAACACTTCAAATTCATAAATATGTCTAGAACGAGTTTGTCTTACCACAGCAGAACGTTGTGGAGGTTTTTGGAAGATTTCTCCTCGGAACATTTCAATTATTTCATTTAATTTTTCTTTTGATGGGAGTGAATGGATTCGTCCTAATGCATGGTATTCTTTAGGACCAAAAAGTAAAACACCCAATGCTTTTGTTGCCTCACCCAACCCTAAAGGTAACACTCCAGAAACTTGAGGATCAAGGGTTCCACTGTGACCAATTTTTGGGAGTTTCAAAATTCGTTTGGTCCAAGCAACTGTTTCATGGCTGGTTGGTCCTGGAGGTTTATCCAAAATTATGAGTCCATAATTTAGTAATTGTTCAATGGTGCGTTTATCATAATATGTCCCATATGCATCATCAGTGAAATCTTGATCAATTTCAACTAAATTTTCTAGTTGTTTTAGGGTCATAGTAATTTCCTCACAGTTTCAGTTGTAACATCAATTACTTGTTTTGCAGTAAGATTATCAGTATTAATTATTACATCAAAAACGGATTTATCATCACCAAAATCAAAATTGTATAATTTTTTGTATAATGCTTTATTTTTATCAAATCGTTTTTTTGTAATCTCAAATGCATCCTCTGCACGCATATTGTCCCTTGATTGCATCCTTTTTGAACTACTTGCACGAGAACCCTCAAGCCAAATTTTAATTCCATCTTTGATTAACCAAGGTAACGTGTAACTGGTAATTACCATTCTTCCCTGATTAAATAATTCAATTAATTTTTGATCTAATTTTTTATCAAAATCTGAATTCTCTTCACGTTGATTTAGAAATTTCATTCCATCTTCTGTGTCCCACCAGTCATCACCTTCAGAATCAAATCCATGTTCTTTTGCCATTTCCTTTAGAACATCACCACCACTAAGATATTTTAAATCAAATTCTTCTGCTAACCCTTTAGCAACAGTTGTTTTACCTACTGCAGGAGGACCAGAAATAACAATTGATTTGGTCAACTGAGATCCATTGATGTTTTGGTCAGTTTCATGATCATTCCACTAAATGCAATTGATGAGAGGAAGTACCATGCCCATAGAAACAATCCATTTTCTCTACCAAAGCAAACATGTTCTGTATCTAATGCTTGTGCGGCAGAACATGTTAGTTGAAACATGTCTCCTGGAATTACATTTAGTGGGATTGGGGACAAAGCTACAGTGTATGAGAATAATTGTGGTAACACAAGATAAAATATCAAAATCAAAGGAACAAAAGTAATCATCATAGGTCTCATATTCATCTGCATCATCTCCATGGACATTTTGTTCATGTAAGATGATTTTTTGTTTAGTTCAGCTGTTCTTGCTGCATCTTTAGAACGCATTGCAGACATTCTTTCTTTTTGCCAGGCTCTAGTTTCTTTCATAATTCGTTTTAGTTTAACAGAATCAACCATTTTCTTTCTCACTGCAGAGTTGAAAATGTTTAGCATAATTCCAAATCCAGTAACTGCAAACATTGAGGCAATTAGTCCTTTAACTATCGGATCATCACTACCCAAAACCATTCGTCCCTCACCTCCAAGAAAATCAGGGAGTTGAAGAAAGAGTGAATCCATGAAGAGTAGTATTATGTTTATTTCCATTTTTTTACAGTCCTAATGCAGCAATTATCTTATCTGCTGCTTCATCAATCTTTCCCTCATCGTTAAGAATGTGTCTAACAGGAGTGCCAGTAATTACTGCACATGCAGAAATCATACCTGTCTGATATTCTAGTTCTTTTCTAATGTTGATTAATGTGATATTATCCCTATTGCGAGTTTCATCTTTCATACGTCTGTTGTAAATTTCCTCAGGCTTTGCTGCCACTGAAATAAAGTTTGATGGTTTGATTATTTTTAAAACATGTTCAGGCAATCCAGGATAATATCCCTCAGTAGATGTGATAAATGCATGAGTATCAATAATTACTATTTCTTCAGATTGTGTAGCAATTTTTTCTGCAGCAAGTTTTTGGAGATTTTGTTGTTCAGATATAGGTAATTTTCTTAAACCATCTCGGTCTTGCAAACCATTTTCTTTTGCAACATCAAACATCAAAGTTCCATAACTAATTACATTAACTCGTATATTCTTATTTTTTAAAATATCAACAATTTTTGTTAGTAAACTAGTTTTTCCAACACCAGGTATTCCTACCAATACAATTTTTTTATTTTCTACCAAGTAAAGCACCCAATTTTGGCATTACAACTTCAACTTGTTCTCGTACGAGTTGTGTGTAATAGTTAATGAGAATATCTACCATAAGTAAAATTCCAATTCCAGAACCAAATACACCAAGTACGTCTGATACACCAGCCAATAGACCCAAAATCATAGAGCCAATAATGGTAACTGATGGAATGTACTTGTTCAATAATGCTTCAACAGGTTTGTTTGATCTTCTAAATCCAGGGATTTGTACATCTGCATCAAGTAAGTTTTGAGCTGCACTCTTTGGAGATAATCCACCAAGCTCAACCCATAATCTACCAAATACAACAACAATTCCAATCATAAACAAAACATAACCAATAGCTCGGCCTGGATCTAGTAATGCAACATCTAGACCTCTTGGAGGTGTGATGTAGTAAATGATACCGCCAACTGGGGTAGATGGACTAGTCGGATCAAATTGGGCTACAAAATTCATAAAGAAATTATTATTCCGCGGGTTCATGTTTGCCCAAAGCATTTGGAACATAAAGACAGCATTTGCAGTAAGTGCTGAGGCTAAAATTACAGGAATGTTTGAGACATACATCAATTTGATAGGATAAACTGCATTGAATCCTCTATACTTTGTTGAAACAATAGGGATTTCAATTTTCATTCCTTGGGTAAATACCAAGATTAACAAAATTCCTCCAGTTAGACATAATCCAAAGATGCTCGGGAGTTGATTCGAACGGAATAAAATATTTGAAATATCACCACCACCAATTGATTGAACAATATATGGAATAATACCAATCATACCACCGTCACCTGCAGGTAACGGACTAAACATACTCCAGAGAATTTGTTGAGCAACACCGGCCATAATGAATAAACTAATTCCACTACCAAGACCCCATCCTTTCTGAATCAGCTCATCCATGAACATGATAATTATTGACGCCGCCATCAGCTGCCCTATCATCACATACAAAAAGTGTGGTTCAGTTACACCAGGTCCATAAACTGCAGTAGCATAAACAATTGATTCAGCCACAATTACAATGTATGTAACTAATTTTGTTGCAGTCTGGAAAATTCCTCGCTCTTCAGGTTTTTTGAAATCAAACTTAAGAATATCAGAACCTCTAAGTAATTGCATCAATAATCCAGCAGTTACAATTGGCCCAATCCCTAATTCAACAAGTGTTCCTTGTTGTGATGCAAAAATAACTCTAGCAAATGCTAGGAAATCAAATTGTGGTGCTGTTGCACCAAATAGTGGGGTTTGACCCATAACCATGTAAACAAGTAATGCAACTCCACACCAAAGTAATCTTACCTGTAATGGAATTTTCTTTTTAGGTTTTGGAACTTGAGGAAGATAAGGTTCTGCTTTAAAAACAACTTTTCGAATAAATGCAGTAATACTACCCTCAGCCATTGTTCGTTAACACTTCTCCCCCAACAGCTTTTAGTTTTTCTTCAGCAGAGGCTGTAAATTTTTGTATTTTGACGGAATATGCATTTGTAATTTTTCCGCCACCAAGGAGTTTTTCATATCCTGCACTTTCAAGATCTATGATTTTCTTTCCTCCTTCTTCTTTACCGAACTTTGTGAATAAATCATCTAGGTCTCTGACGCTAGTCCATTTTTTTGTTACATTTGGGTGAGGTGGTTTAGTTGAATCATGTCCATAATGATCTGGTTCATCTTTTAACAAACTACTGTAGTGATGTTTCTGAAAACCAGTAATTCCAAGACCACCTTTATGACCACTTGCACGGTGCTGAGCTACTTGGCCCCATCCCATGTGTCGTCCGCCTCTAAGTCGTCTTGTCTTTTTTAATCTAGTTGCCATGTTAAATCATTCTCCTTACAATAGTATCAAGTTCTTTATTTTTTCCAAGCATTCCTTTTTGTCCATACAATTTCTTTGTACTTCTTTTGAATCCGTGTACTGGTGGTGCTAATGCAAACCAAGGTTTTAGTGGTTTTAATTTTGATAGTGTTGCTTTTCCTTCAGCCAATGCTGCTCCTAATTCTGCAGTACTTGCAAATCCAAGTTCTTTAAGATCTTCAGCAGTAACTTTTTGATATCCACCTTTTCTTGCTTTCTTTTCAAGTAACTCTTGTGCTAAAGACGAATCAATTTCAGTCCAAGAAACATAGTGTTGTACTTTTTTTAGCATTCCTAAAACATTATCTTTTGCAGGCAAAATTGTTGCACGATATTTTTTTTCTAATTTCATTAACATCATGGTATGAGTTGCCCAGTACGGACAATCAGCCTGACCTTTAATTCTGACAACAAGAATTGAATTTGTCATTTTCATCAACCTTGACTAAATGTCTGTCTTAGACAGTCCAATACGGCTTTAGAAGTTGAACTCATTGTAGGAGTAGAGCCTTTAGCAGTAGTCCATGCGTCTTTAAGACCAGCTAATTCCAATAATCGTTTAATTTTACCACCTGCAACAAGACCTAATCCTC